>Ga0208645_1000966_pt1 | contig 27889 bp, 20 predicted proteins | sample VirMetDEL_Sep_01_FD_184519 | JGI IMG/M metagenome (GOLD analysis project Ga0208645, IMG submission 184519) | Aqueous microbial communities from the Delaware River and Bay under freshwater to marine salinity gradient to study organic matter... | ecosystem: Environmental > Aquatic > Marine >... | reverse complement strand
TAACAACACAAAATTTTAAAAGTATTCCAAGAATAGTTAGAAATAATGTAACTTACTTAATTGTATTTTGGAATATAAATAATGAAAAAGAATTAGAAATGATTGATGAAGAATATGGACACTTTGTTGGTAATAAATTTATTGATTTATATAAAACACATATACAGAAAGACCCCTACGCATTTATGTATATTAATTTTGAAAATGGTAAAACCTACAAAAGATTTAATGAATTATTACATAGTAATTACTAAATTTAATTAAAAAATAATTTTTTTTATTTTATTTTAATAAATGGATATTATATCACCTCAATCATTAACTGAAATGAACCAAACAGCCACTGATCGTTTAAATAGATATATTGAAAATTACGATACAGGAATTTTAAATAATTGGAGATTTCAAGCTAATCAAAGATTTACTGATGAGATGCAAGCTTATGAAGATGCAAAAAATAGTTTAATAGTGCCTTTTGAAATGGCTGCTGCTCTCCCCGAATTCAATAGACTAGTCGCGAAAGGAGGACGAAAAATAGATGAAACATTAGATACTATTAATAAAATAAGACAAAATCCAGAAAGTTTAATGGAAGGACTTGAGAATAAAATACCTTCTGATGTTGTTGAAAATTTTAGTAGTATGAAAGATAAAGTTCAAACTGGTTTTAAACAAGCAAAAGAAGCTATTGGTGAAAAAATAGAAAGTTTAAAAAATACAAAAGATATTAAAAGTTTTAAATCATTAGCTGATTCTAGAAGAGGAGGACAATTAAATGAATTTGGTGAAGATATAGAATTAAAACCAATGGGAAAACCTGAACCAAGTAAATATCAAGCTGCTCAACGATCATCAGGTTTTGATGAATGGTATGAAAATGGATGGAGTGAAGGTGCAGGTTCATCAAGAGGCTATCAGCATCAAAATTCAGCTCAAAGTAATCCTGAGCTTCCAGAAGATGTTGAAGAAAAAAATTATCAAAAAGAATTAGCAGATGCTAAAACTACTGATGACCAAGTCAAAAGTATTGAAAAAGATAATATAGAAGGAGTATCAGGAGAGACACCAACTATTGAAGAAACTATGGGAAAAACAGCACTAGCAGAAACAGCTGGTGAAACAGCTGCCGAAGGAGCAGAAGTAGGTCTTGTAGAAGGTGCTGCTACAACAGCAGCCGAATTTTTAGGTCCAGTCGGGGTTGCTGCTGCTTTGGGATATTCTTTATACAATTTATTTGAACACGGTCTTCACGAGCCACACCCAACTAAATTAAGTGATGCTCCTCAACCTAAAATACCTGCTGGTTTAAACATAAATTCTACCATTCGCCCCCATTTAAATTCAGTTCAAGATTATTCAAGTGGTTTAACTAATTTTTAAAGTTTTTTAAATTTAAATTTATTTTTATAAGATATATAAGAGGCTTCAATTGTTGGTTTATTCCACAATATATAACGGCTCAATGCTCCTGCACTGTAAGGATCATCCCATTGCTCATTAGCTTGATGCCTCTCAATATATCTTTTCTTTCTTTCTTTATTTTTATGTTTAGTGTAATCGCTCATACCCGCTGCTCCAAATTTAGTAGATTTAAATTTTTTAAATTTTCCATCTTCTTTTTTATAGAATTCCATTTTATACTTTTTTTTATCGCCAGATAATTTAATTAATTTTGTGTATATGGTCATTTAATTAATTAAAATATTATTTTTTAATCTAACCAAGTTATATCTCTTTTTAAATTTATTTTATAGCAATAGTAGAAACAATCAAAATTACAAGCATTTTTTGAACCATCAATTTCTTTACCATCAACTAATTTAATAAAATGAATTCTTTTTCGTGGTATAATTATTTGTAATCCTTTATTCATAAAATTTTCTCTCATATAACCTGTATTTATTTTACTTGACGGCATTATTAGAATAAATGGTTTATCTAATTCAGCAAGTCTTTCCATAATTATTTTAGACTTACTAAATGGAGGATTACTTACTATAATATCTCCTAAATCATTATCAAAAAAATCAATATCTTCGTGTATAACATTAAAACCTAATTCTTCTAAATATTTTCCGCTTTTACCATCACCATAAAATGCTTCCCAAATTTTTTTATCTCTTGGTATATAATCTTTAATATCTTCCCAAGCTTGTTTTGGCGTCATATAATCATCGTGTTTTTTAAATGTTTTATTATGAAATCCAGCCATTTTATCAAATATTATATAATAATTTTCATTTATTTCTCATTCAAATTTTATATTTCTCCCAAATATCTTTATCAATCTTTCTAGCTGGACCACCCATAATAACAGAAGCTAATCTCGCTCTCGCCCAGCTTTCAGCAGTTTGATTAGGTCTACTACCAGATGAATAGTAAGCACCTCTACCTTTATCAAGTATTTTATCAATACCTGCTTTTTTAATTATATTTTTTGAAATAAATTTATAATCATTAATTTTAGTTTTATATTTATTTTCAAATTTTTCAACCCATCCACTTCTTTTAGAAGTAAATGATTTAACTTTAGGTCTATCTTTACCTTCTTTAATAGATTTAATTTGTTTTTTTCTATCAGCAGGTGTTAAAGATTTCGGCACATATTTAGGATTAATTTTTTTAGGAGGCATTTTTATTTTATTTATTAAAATTTATTTTTTTTAATTTATTAAAAATTATTTTCTAATTATTAATAAAATGTATAGAGCAAATCCTTCGGACACAACTATCCCATCTAAACAAATTAAAATCTATCCTGATGCCAGAATTGATTATTTTGCTGATGGTAAAGGCATTAATGATATTAGATTTCATATGCCTGAATATCTTGATTTCGTAGATCCAAGACAATTAAGAATCAGTGCAAATATTACTATGTCAGGTAGAGGTAAGCCTCAACCTAAACAACAAGCCGCCGCTCATTCTCTTATCAGGAATATGAGGCTTCAAGATGGAAATGCACTAGTAGTGCTTGAAGAGGTTCTTGAATATAATTCAATGGTTGCACAACAATATAGCTATGAAGAAAACGAAAATATTATTAAACATCGTGAATTATTTGAAGGGCTCTCTAAAACTACTGCTCAATCTGCTCAACTTTTCTGGAATGCTGATAAAGTGGACAATACTGAAAATACATCTAACGGTTCTCCTAAAAAAGTTAATGTAGAACTCCCAATCCATTCAGGTTTACTAGGTGCAAGTTCAAAAATCGTCCCTATATCAGCACTTAAAGGACTTCGTCTTTCGCTTATTTTAGATAAAGTAAAAAATTCTGTTGAAACAGGACTTGATAAAAACGTTTATGTTGAGACAGTTGGAACTGGTTTAAGTCTCGCTGGTAATACCACAATCACACAAAAAACAGCACTTGACGATACACAAGATGTAACCTTTACTTATAATAGTTCTTCAGAAACACCTGGAGTTTTAATGCCTGTTCAAGTTGGCGATAGATTACACATTGTTGAAGGTTCTAACACAAAAACCGCTCTAGTAGTAGCAACTAAATTTAATTCAGCTGGTAGTGGAACTTACACTTTAAAACTATGTGTTGAACAAGCTACTAGTGTTGTAGACCAAGCATTTACATCTGCTGCTGCTAAAGTTTATTTAATACGCAATGAAAGATTAAATGGCTATACTCCAGCAAATGTAGGAACAACTCACGCAACCGCAATATCAAGTGCAAAAGCACCTGTTTCATTTACTATTAGTGATGTAGAAATGAAACTTTTACAAGTATTCCCAAGTCCAGCGTATGTTTCTGCGATGGCTTCAAAAATAAGCAGTGGTGAAGGACTCACAATGAATTACAAAAATAAGACACTTTATAAAGTAAATACTACCGGCGTCAACGGTCTTTTAAATTTGCATATCCCTCTTACAGAAAAACGCAGTTATGCTCTTAATTGTTCTCCTCTTCCTGTATCTTGGGATTACGATGAAAACAATCTTGTAGGAGAATATGATTCATTACAGTCATATATTTGGTCAATTAATGGAAGACTAGTGCCGGATAGGCCGGTGTCAATGACACCATATGCACAAGTAAATGGTATTCTTTCACAACAGCATCTTCACGAAGTTCGTAAATCATTACTCAATAGTGGTGTAGTTGTTCGTAATCTTCAAGATGTAAAACAAAATCTTTTAATATCTAGAGCATTCTCTAAATATGGTTTAGTAAGCGATGTAACTAAAACTGATTTGTCATTAAGACTTGAATATGAAGGATCAACTAAACAAAAAGTATTTAATTGTTTCATTTGTAATTTACGTTCATTAAATATCTCAAATAAAGGTGTCCAAGTTGTATATTAAATTTTTTTTTAATTTATTTTTTTTTATTTTTATATTATAAAATGAATATCGTAAGAACTGAAAAATTAGAGATTCTCCCAATCAACCAGCCCAATAATCAACAATATAGTTTTAAGGAGGGCGCGCAATTAATTCAGTTTCAAATTGCTAATAGCCCTCATCTTTTACTTCCAAATACATTAAGATTAAATGGTAAAATGCGATGCAATCTTGATACATCTACATTCAGCAATCCTGTCCTTCCAGGTAATCCTAATTCAAATAGAGCACCTAAAGATTTTCACATTAATAATAGAATTGGTGTTCATTCTTGTTTTGATACAATTACTATAAGTTCCCTTACAGGACAAACACTGGAATCAATTAAAAGTTACGGTCGCTATTTAGCATCTGTTCTCCCAGTTGTTCACAGTAGAAATGATTATGCTTCTAATCTTACTATTGGAAACCCATTTATGAGCTCTAATGAAGGTATTTCCACTAATGCTACAACTATGGAAGTTGAATTCAGTATTTCATTGATAACTGGTCTTCTTAATTCACAAGACCAATTCTCGCTTGGATCTAACGGAATGCGAGGATTAGCAATTAATTTAAATCTCGCTCCCGATAATCAAGTCATTAGATCATCTGATGCAAGTGCTTCTAACTTTTTTTACAGTCTTATAGATTTAACACTCACAGCCGACGTTTTAGTTCCTGATGAAAAAGGTATAGAGGCTCTTTCACAACCTAAATCAGGAGCCATAGAATATAACAGTGTAAGTCATTTATATTCGGTAATTAATAGCAGTGATGCTAATGTAAATCTTAATATTGGTTTAGATAAAGTATTATCTATTCATAGCACCTTTAATCCAACAACTGACCAAAATAATGTGACAGTTGATTCTTTTAGAACTGACGCTATTAAAAATGCGACAGCAGGAGTTTATAATTCTAATGTTGAACTTAAAAAGGTTCAATTCAATAGAGGAGGAACACGCTTTATGGTTGACTATGAAATAGATGTTGAAGAACAACAAAATGTTCCACAAGTAGATTTAATTAGAAATTTCACTGATTCTATTAAACCTAATAACTTTAAAAATCATTCACTTGTATCAGTTAATACTGAAAATAGTTTAGCAACCTTAACTGATGTTGTAGATGGACAGCCTTTACAATTAGAAACAGCAAATAACTTATTTATTGATTCGGACAGAAAGAAAGTGTTTGGTCTTGGTATTAACTGCGACCCTATAACTCGTTCAGGTGTATCGTTTAAAGATACTGATTACAATCTCCGTATTCAATCAACCCTTAATGGTCAATCGCCTAATGCTGTTAATACTTTCGTAATGGCTAAAAATATCCTTCAATATTCGCCACAAGGATTTGCAGTTGTATCATAAAAAAATTTATTAAATTTTTTTTATTTTTGAAATTATTTTATATTATATAAATAAAATAGAAAATGAGTCAAGCAACAAGCATTCCAGAAATTCTTAAAACAAAAACTCAAGTAGCAATTTCTAATATGGATATTGAATCGGAAGTTCTTGAACCTATTAGTAAGACACAAGACAGAGTTTTATTTGTTCTTCCTAAAAAAGGCATTTTAGATTCAACTACTAGAATGAACATTCAAGTTCTTGCACCATCAGCGAATGATGGTTTCTTTCCAATCAATACAGGTATCTTCTCAACAATAAAAACTGCCACTTTAAGGATAGGCACAAAAGTAATACAAGAAATAGAAGATGTAGCCCATTATATTACACATTCTAGAATGGTTAGAACAAATGAACAAAGAAAACAAGTTGATATGGTTCTTAATGGTATTTTAGACGTAGTAGGACAAGATCACGGAAATTATGGACGACTTTGTGTTGAAGATGCTATTTATGATGAAGACGGTATTAATGCCGTCGTCCCTGCTAAAATAAGACCAACTAATAGCACAACAACATCGCCTACTCTATCAGTTGCACTTGATGATTTATTTGGTCCGATGTTAACTGGGCTACAATTGCCATTGTATCTAATTCAGGCTCCAGTATCAATTGAAATCGTATTTAATAGACAAAATAATGTAAATGCTGATGTCGGAAAGGTTCTTTGTTTTGATAGTGGTTATTCTGGTTCAAAAGCGGTAAGCATTAATCTTGATAGTGTTAAATTGCTATGCGACTTCCTTATGTATAATGACGATACAATGAGACAAACACAAAATTTAGTCAATAGTCAAAATGGTATGGTATTACCTTTTGACGATATTGCTCTCACTACTTCAAATATTCAAGCATCAACTCAACCAGGAACTGGTATTCTTCCAAGCAGATTCTCGGTTGTTAGAGACATCGGGAGTGCAGGAAAAAAAGTAAAAGATATTTTAATTATATCTAAAAAAGAAGGTGCTGATAATTTACTAGGTGTTTACAAATCGGATGCTCATATTCACCCTGAAAGATATAATCTTAGAGTAAATGATAGAATGATTTATCCTAGAGATGTTTCGCAAGTTCCTAGAATGGCTGACGAAGTCCAAAAAGTTCTTAACGGACAATTATATGTTCATAACGCAATGTATTCCAATATGTTAAATTCTGATTTATTACTTTCGGTAGACGGTAATAATGTTCAAATAATGACTAATACATTAGAAGGACATAGTCAAGGGTCTTTAGTTGGTTCTCGTCACGTAACAGGTATAGATTTAAGAAATATGCCTGGTGGATCGGGGATTGATGTAGGTATTAAAAACATTCGCTATGAGGCATCTATTCAACATAGCAGAAACGACTATGAAGCAAGAGAACTCAAATTCTTCGTAAAATATCAAAGACTTCTCCAATTAAAAGATGGATTAGTTGAAATATCTGCGTAAAATATCATTTAAGTTTATTTTTAATAATTTTATATTAATATATAAAATATGAATAACACATTCTTAATTGAGTGTAACAATCTCGCATCTCAAAAAACTCAATTATATGAAAAAAATAATTTTATAGAAGGTGATACATTTAAAGAAAAAATATTTAATCATAGATGGAAAACTAAATTACCAACACAAATAAATCTACAAGTAGGGGATAGAATTTCTATTGAAAAAGCGATGATTAATAGTAAAGGTCAAAGTGATGAAACGATTGAACTAACAGGTCAAGCATTTAACCAAGATTTTAAAGATAATGAGGTTGAAATGGAGTTCGGTTATTATTTAAATAATAATTTTGATTTTAATTTAAATTTACCAAAAGTTAATATAGGAAATAAAATTAATAAATCATTATTACAAGTTGTTGATAATGAAAGACAAAATGTTAATTTAAGTGAAAATAGAAATCCTATTTTAAATGGTAATTGGACTTTAAATAAATCAATTAATGTTCAACCAGAAAAAACACACGGCACAAGATTATTACAAGGCAGAATAGATGAACAATTTTATAGTTGGGAAACACCCATAGATGGTTTATTTTATTCAGCAACAGAAGCAAGTGTCCACCCATTTTTAAGAAAATATGGATCACCTCGTTTTAATGATAGAGCAGTTGATTATTTTAAAATAGATGGGAGTAATATTGTTGTAGATACAAGTTCAAGTATGTATAGTTTAACACAACATACACCAATTAATAATTTAGGTTATAATAAAACTGAATGTTCTACAGGTCATATTTTATTAAATAAACCTGATGCTCAAACAAGATTTTATATAGGTAAAAGAAAGTTTGAAGGATTTTATGATGATAATACATTTGATATAAAAAAAAGTAGGACAAAAATTAAACTACAAGAAGGTTTTAATAATCCAGTTGTTATATCTCAACAAATGACAAGTCAAATGCACGAGCAAGTATCAAATGATTTTAGTGAACCATTTGAAAAATATAATTATGCTGAAAAGCATAAATTAGAGAATGTGTCAGATAAATCAATGAAAGTTCAAACAACCTTTGCTGGAAATATAATGAATGGTCAATTAGAAAATGATAGTGATTATTATTTTAAATTACCTAATCAAAATCAAATAAATTCTGTTGTTGATATACCAGACACATTTAGATATGCTAATAGAGCTGATTGTGAAAAAGTATTTTGGAATCAATTATTAGTTGGAGATATAAACAGAGCTAAAGGAATGAGTGCTTTTTATGGAGGAATAACATCAATAAATGCTAATGAATTACAAACAAGCACAACTTATTTAGAAGACAATATAAATGTATTTTCAGGTTCACAGACATTATCATCTTCAATTACAAGTCAACCCGAATATGATCACAATGAAACACCTTTGGATCTTGGTATTCAACCAGTTATATTTGATGATTTAACATCTTTTTCAACTAATATAACGGAAGAAGAAAGAACAAATCCTAAAAATGCATATTGGAATACAATGGGAAGCCAAGAAGTAATATTAGATAAAGGTGATTTACATTATTTAGCAGATACTAGTTTTTTAAAATTAAATTTACAAGATGGTGATGTTATACCTACAAATATGTTTGCTTGTGAAGATAATTTTAATAGAATAGAACAATTATTAAGAAATATGGAAAAACCATCTGATAATGATATAGAAGTTAATTTTAATAATCAACAATTTAAAGATAGTTTAGATTTTTATTTGGAATATAACCGACTTGACGATAAATTATGTAGATTTAAACATCAAGCAATTTTTTATGAAGCAGGAGGCAGAACGACTCAAACTGATAAAAACACTGCTTTTAAAATATTAGAACCTGAAACAACTACATTACAAAAAAATGCTTTTCCTTGGTTATATAATATGCCTTCTCCAAAAGCATCAATATCAACTCATTCATTAGCAAATACATTAGATATTGAAAGTAAATTTAGAATGCCTGTATTTATGGGACAATATATTGATATTGATGATAATTATAATTTAAATAATTTAAGAGCAGATATAGCGAGTGATAATTTTAAAGTAAGTAAAATAGACCCTGTTAGTATAAATACATATTCTAGATATAATCCAAATAGAACACCTAAATCAAATAATTTAAGATTACCTTCATCAAATGTATTTAATTTTCAAAATTCAAATGGAGAATATTTTGATGATACATTAATTAAAAATAAAGATCTAGGTGTTGTAGTCGCTTATACAGATATAAAAACTGTAACTAATGTTGAAGTAATAAAAGTAGGTGCTGAATCAACTGATAGAAATGTATCATCTATTTTAGCTTCTTCTACATTACCATTTAGTGGTGAAGAACAAGATTTAATAGGAGCAGATGCATTTAATCCGTATGGTTCAAGACAAGTAATTTATGGTTTAAATAATTCAACACCAGCAACAACTAAATCAGTTTTTAGAGTAAGAGAAATAGACCAATCTTCATTTAATTTAGATAATCAATATACAATTACAAATGGTTCATTATCTCAATCAACATTATTTAATAATATGAAATCTACTAATACTACTTCATTTGTAAGTATAGATACAACAAATAATAATGCTTTAAGTGCTACAAATTCTATTCAATTAGAATTTACAATACCTTCATCATCGTATTTAGAACCAAATGGAACAAGTTTAACAAAAATTAGAATATATTTTGCGTATGATACGAATAATGATATAGCAATGACTGATTATGGATTAGCGACAACTAATTTATTGTCTATGCCTACAAAAATAAAAGTTGAAGGTGCAAAAGTAGCAAGTCCAACTATATTTAATTTATTGATGGCTGAAACTGATTATAAAGACAGATTCTTTACAAGAGCAAATCATATAAATTATATACAAGGTGCAAGGTCAGGTGGTAAATTTAATCCTCATAATATAGATTTATTAAATACAAATTTATCACAAGAAATAGATGATTTAAAACCATATATTGAATTAAATGTTGATAGTGATGATAATTATAATGAATTATTATCAAAAGTAAGATTTACATTTACTGAAAATGCTATAAGTAAGATTCAAGGTAGAATTTGTATAAAAGATATAAAATATTATGGATACAGTTCAGTTGCTGAAAGTATATCCATAGGTGAGCAACTGTTTGTTAATAAAGATGATTATACAAATTTAAATTTAATAAATACTCCAATTACTAAATTAAATGATAATAGTATTACAACTTCAAATGAAGTTAAAATAAATTATATCGGTGATAAGACACGCAAAAGTATGGCGTTAGGAGTTGATGCTATGAGGGAAGTATTACCAAGTAATAATAATTTAAGACCATTACCGATTGATATTAATGATGTATCTGTCAGTTTAAATAATCCTTATGAAGTAGGTGATGTAGTTGATTATGTTATAGCAGGTATGGGACAATTTTTATCTAAACAAACCTTAAATTATACAGAACTATATGGGTTTTCTCCAAATTCTTATCCAACAAATTTACAAACATTGCCACATACATTAGGATCACCTCTTGATAATTCAAGAAATTTATTTAGTGATAATGTATGTAAACAAACATCTAATGATACATTAATTGAAACTTATAGTTCAAGTGGAACTGATACTTTCCCACATTATATAAATTTTGATAATAGACATTTATTAAATGAAAAAGTTAAAATTACAAAATTAAGAATAATACAACCTGCTGACAAATTAACAAATGGTAATCCTAATACATTTACAGATTATAGTAGTTATTCACCATCTTGTTTTGCTATTTTTGGTAGTAATATTGAACCTGATTCAAATGAAAGATGTGTATTTGGAATGAATTTATTGTATTGCACAGCAACAGATTATAATCAGTTTTTAAGTTCATTAGTATTACAAGCAGGAACATCAACTACAATATCAAATTTATCAGGATTTACAAATAGTAATCCAAGTTATGGTTTATGGACAGACACAAACACAATATATAGTAGACATAGTGCATATTTAGAAAACGCACGATCTTTAATTCACGATGTAGGTTTAATTGTAGATATTCCAATATCAAGACAAAAAGAATATAAATATTATAGAATTCTTATATTTGATAATTTTAATAATTTTGCATATAATAAAGATGTTAGAATTGGGACATTACAGGTATGGGGTGATGCTTATACTGATAGATGTTTACGACCTACTTTCCCGACTGCTCCTAATACATATCTGCCTTCAAATAATACTAAATCAATATTAGATTTAAATCCATTAGTGTTTATAAATGGACATAACCGATATATGAATCGCGAACAATCAATTCACGGTTGGACAATTAAACGTTATCCAATAGGTGAAGCACCTGTTAGACAAGGTAGTGGTTGGAATTTATCTATTTCTTCTGTTGGACCTGGTATTGAATCTGCACCTGTATTAGATACAGCAAGTGGACACCATTATGTAAATGCAGGTGGAACTTATGGCATCATTGGTTCGTGGTTGGAACAAGGTTCTAATTACGCTTATCAAGAAAATCAATTTCAAGGAGAAATACGACTAAATGATAAAGCAATAGAAGGATTTAGTATATCAGCATACGTAGAATTACCATTAACAATATCAACAGATACATTATTATTTGGTCATACAATAGACTATGCTCGACGCTTTCAATTATATATTACAACAAGTGGAAGGGTTAGTTTTACTTGCTTTGATGGTGGATTTACTTTACAATCAACAACTAATAATGAATTTAACGGTTATAAAGGTATAATTACATTTACAAGAAATACAGTAACAGGTGTTAATAAAATTTTTAAGGGAACTAATTTATTAGTATCAAACACTAATAATAATAAATGGACACCAGTAGGCAATAGATGTGAAGGAGGATTTTGTATAGGAGGAAAAAACGACGATTATGGTCTAAATACTTTTAATCCTGGTTATGATGGAGATTTTAAATTATTCGGTGTGGTTTGTTTCAATTACTGTTTAACTGATTTACAAGCATTAAGTATTACAACTGATATGTTAAATGAACCTATTGTAGGTTCATATAAACCAATTAGACCTTATAATATAAATACTATAAAAGAACCAGACCATTTACGATTACAACACACACATCTTTTAACTAATCATCTTCAACAATCAGCAGCATTTGATTTATCTAATTTTACATCATTAAATTTAGATTTTGATTTGATTGGTTCATATCCACTTAAATATATTGATATATTCCCTGCTGAAAATCAATCAGATTTTTTCCCTGAAAGCGTTGTAATTCAAGCGACAAATACAAATTGGTCAAATGCTGTTCAAATAGGAAGTGCAACTAAAAGTCATACTGCACCTACACAACAATCAACCTTAATATCAGACACTACTAATTTAACATTTTTTAGAATTAATATATCAGATACAACAACAGCTTATAGATATATTAGAGTTCAATTATCTAATATTACAGGTTTAAGTGGGATTACAAATAGTTATGATAAACGTATTGAATTGGCTGGATTGCGAATTATTGGAGATAAGACTTTAACATCAAGTGATATGCCTGTATATAATAAATTTTATGGATTAAATTATTTTAGTGACAATCATTCTGGTGGGACATTTGATAAAATGTTTAATGGTAAATTAAATTTTCCAAGTAATGCAGTAAGTTTAAAATATCAACATTCAAATTCAACTGATGAAGACGCACATCAAGAATTATACGATAATGGTTATAAATTTTTTGATTATGATATATATAATAGAGCAAATAGTATTAATTTAGATATAGATTTAGGTAGAGATTTTCACCCCGCAGGTCAATCTTTATTCTTTCAAAAAGAAGACAATACTTATAAATATACTGAAACACAAATATATTTTAGTAAAGATGGTAATACTTGGACATCAAAAAGTGCAAATACAGGTTTAACATCTACGGTAGGAACAAGTGATTTTTCATTTAATAATACAAATTGTAAATTATTTGAAAATAATTATAATCATTATGATGATTTAATTAATAAATATAGATATATTAGATTTAATTTAAAAACACTAACAACATCTGCAACATTAACACAACAACAAAAAATGTTATATTTTGGTGATTATAGAATAGGTGATATTGAAATATATGAATGGAGAGGCAAACAGTTTCAAACAATGAATGATACAAATAATTATTTAGAATTAATATATACTAATCACATTCCATTAACACTATCACAGTATAAATTTTTTCCTAATGATCTAAATTGCACAATACAATCTAATCAAGATAATTTTAATTTTATTAAAAATTGGAAATTATATGGTTCAAATGATAGAGAATCTATACAAAGAGATAGAAATTGGGTTGAAATAGATTCAAGAGAATTAACTAATTCTATTCTAGATTATGTTGGGGGATATACTCCTGAAACTATATCACCAGATTTATTAGCAAAATCTCCTAACGATTTATCTCTTATGTCTGTAAATTATACTTATTATAAATGGAGATTTACAAATAAATATGCTACTACTAATTCAACACAAGAGCCATATATTAATTTAGGAGAATTACAAATAACAGAATTGACCCAATTATTACAGCCATCTGATTATACAGATTATGAAAGACAAATAGTGAATGCTAATTTAATATATAATTCAACAGCATTAATAGGAAATGTTAGAGATTTAGTTGATAATGTAGGTAGTAGATTTAGACCTGCTACAAGTGATTTAAATATTTATGTAACATTTGAAGAAGAAATAATTTTGACTAAAATGAGAATTTGGGGGTCTTTTTACCCAGATAATGCTGACGCTCCTAGCACAATAGCAGTATATAGAATTAATGATGGAACTGAAACATTAATTGAATCAATAAATTTTACAAATAATTTTCCAAATTCAGCAGGTCATTTTCAAGAAGACGATATACCATCAAACTTTGAACAATATAGTTCACTTTATACACTAATAAATGCTACAACACCAGCGAGAGAATATAAATTAGTATTTAATGGTATATTAACAGAAATTAAATTCACAGGTAGAAAACAAGAATATAATATATTAGGAAGTTTGTATAAAAATTTAATTGGTTCTACTATAACTGCAACATCAGGGACAAATATAAATGCATTAACAAATAATTCAGCAGATACTTTAAATAATAGTTTTAAATTTAATAATACAGATACACATAGAACAATTAAAATAGATTTTCATAAACAAATTAGATTAACAAGGTATGGATTATTTTTTGCTGATACAAGTGCTAATTATTTAAAACGCTGGAAGGTTTATGGTTCAAATACTGCAGACACATCAAGTGAAGTCCCCGATGATGCTACTTTATTAGATGATAAATCAAATCAAGATTATAACCCAACATCTCACGGAAATTTTACTGGTGTATTAAGTGAAAATATATCAGCAATAGATGATTATGATGTTAATAATAGTCAATATTATCAATATTATTATCTTGAATGTTTAAGTTTTGAAAATGATACAACAAACCATATAAGTGAATTAATATTTTATGGTAATGAAAATTATGATGTTTCAAATGTTATTGATAATAAATTAGGTGAAGTAGATGCAGGACCCCTTACTGATGCATATATTTATAAAAAATCTGGAACAAGTGATTATATACAAATAACTCTTAAAAAGGCAATTGAATTAAATAAATTAAAGATATGGAAACCGATGAATGGAGCATCGCAAACAGATATGGATGGTCCAACAGAAATTAGAATATACGGATTACAAGCAGACCAATTACCATTTGATACTGAAAGATTACTTATATATGATGAAATATTATCAACCACAAGTGCAACATATCAAAATTATACAGGAACTGATTTATTAGATGCATCTGAAAATACAAATTATGCAACAACTTTTACATTTAATTATCCATTAAAATCTTACAAGGCTTATGTATTATACTTTGTTAATGACTTGATGCCACTTTCCCAAAAATATGTAGGAATTGCTGAAATTGCTTTATATAAAGCAGTTGTTGCTGATAAAAAAGATGTTCCTATGATATGCTTTGTCGCTAAACAAAAGCAAGACCACAATGGAGGATTGCAATTAATGCCTTCATTAGGAGAAATGATAGGTCCATCTCGTTCTTTTCAAAATAATAAATGGTCACATATATTTACAACTAAACCAAATGATTTACCACAATTAGCGATAGGTATAGATGGAATATCATATAATAAAGATATTACAAGTTCTATTGTTAATCCGTTCGGTGATAGAACTATTAAAAATTGGAATAATAACTGGAGTGAAGCAGATGCAATGCATTATAGTCCATATATATTGGTCGGGGCTGAAAATGTTAATTTTAAATTTGATACAGATTTAGCAAGAGTAAGTTTAACTGAAATGAATACAGCAATGCAACAAGGACAAAATTTATCAACATTATTAAGATATGAAGATTATAGAAGTAATTTATCAAGTCAACCAAAAGATAATGAAGCAAATACCCAAGTAGTTAAATTTAATATTAGGAAATATTCAGTAAATAGTTCTAAATATGGAAGTTCATATTCAAGAACAGATAATGGGAAGATAAGTTATAGATATCCATATAATCTAGTAAAATTTGATGTAAATGATAATGATATTCCATCAAAAACATTATTATATGTTTCTAATAATCAAGGAGATGGTATATTTTCATCTCAAACTGGTATTGGATTATTAGATATTTATGTAAATAAAACAGATGGGTCAGCACATAAATTAACAACTGAAAATACATATGAATATAAAAACACTTTATTTGATAAATTAGGATTTACAATAGACCAGTTAATATCTCCATTCGGTAATCAAAATAAATATTATAATAGACATACACAAGATATTTATGTAAATGATCCAAAAAATTCATTAGATAAATCTAATAATTTAGTTAAACCTTTGACAACAAATGCCTATATAAATGCAACAATTAATACAACTTTAGACGCTTCTCCATTAATAAATTATCCTATGGGTAAATTAGGATCAGTCGGCATACAAACAGTTAATTCATCATATCAACCGGATGAATTAATAGGAAAAAACAAACCAAGTAAGTTTGATTATTCACACTTACTTTTATATTCAAATATAGTGCCTAAATATAATTATGTTGGAACTAATTTATCATTAAATATACCTTGTATAGGTAATTTAGATAGAACTTATAGTAGTGGTGATTTTGTCTATGCCCAAAGTTCTAATTTTGATTATACAGTAGATTTACCATATACATTAAGTGAGATAGATGTTGATTTACGACTAGCAGATGGGCGAAATGCTCCGATTGATGAAAATTCTACAATTATATTTAGAATTGATAAAAGGAAACCTGTTCCATTAGAACCTAATCAAAAGAAACAGTAATATTACCTGTTTTTATTTTAGGTGTATCTAATTGACCTAATTTTAATTTTTTATTAATTTTCATTTTTTTATATTCATAATATTCTTCTTTTTCTTCTAACGATACAGGTTCACCACTATATATTTTTAGTTTAATTTTATTCATTTTAGTATATAATCTTTGATATTCTAATAATCTTTCCCTATTATCTTTATAATAAGTAGATTTATACTGCTTATCGCCTTTATTAACCATATTTATTATATTATTATATAATAAATGGATGAAGAAATCCTTACTGAAATAATCACGTTATATAATAAAAATTTTAGTCAAACAACAAAGAATAAATATTTATATACCATCAGAAGAATTTTAGATTTTATAAATTATGATTATGATAATTTTTATAATTTAGAAGAAGTAAACAATAAATTATATCATTATTATAGTTATTTAAATTATAAATTTTCAATAAGGGTTATTGTAGAAATGTTAGGATGTCATCTAGATGAATATGAAGATATATATGAATTGTGGTTATTGATAAAAAAAAGTGTTTTAAAACATAAAGAAGAATGAGTTATGAATTAGTAATAATATCAGCATTAATAAGTGGTTTATGTGGATTTCTAGCAGGAATGAAGAAATTGAAAAGTAATTGTTGTTGCATTAGTTGCGATATTGAAAGAGATACAGAAAATAATAATAGCATAAATGCAGTTAGTATTCGTAGAAAAAGTAGAAGAAATAGAGTTGTTGAAGGTAGTTTATAGATTTATATTATTTTTATTATTTTTATTATTTTTATTATTTTTATTATTTTTATTATTTTTATAAGAGTATAAAAAAGAATATATATTTATATTCTATAAAAAAAGAAAATAAAAAAAAGTGTGTCCAGTGTGTCCTAAAATTGCCTTTTTTGGAAAAGTCCTATATGAAAAATAAAATTTAAAAAGTTTTTGAAAAAGGGCAAAAACAGGACACACCTGACACATATATTATAAATCAATTTTATATAAATCCTATATTTTTACAAAATTCATCTCTTCTCCTTTTACGCTCTTGTCTTTCTAAATATGGCTTCCACCAATTAATATAGAAAGCAGATGTTTTATCTATATTAAAATTCATTTATTTATATAAAGAAAATAATTTTGTGTTTAATTATTAATAAAAAAAAATATTATTAATAATAAAAGATGGTTAGAAAGCAATATGTTAAAAAAGATGATATAAAAATCATTTTAGCAAATGATATGAATGAGTGTAAATTTTTCGGTTTAATATCAAAGATACAAGATAGATTACATCAAGGCATTGAAACAAAAGAATTTATTAAAGAACAATATAATAATAAAAAAAGTTTTTTAAAAGAGCCAGATAAAATAGGTGGAAAAACAGGATTAAATAATATATATAATAAGATAGTTCGTGAGATATTTAATAAAGATGAAAAATTTATATTGAATGATTATATGAATAGATATAAATTTATTGATACAGCGAAATTGATAAGAGATTTAGGTGATAGAAGAATTCAAATAATTGGAGCACGAACAAGTGAAGATTTATGTTATAGAAATTATATAGGAATTGGATATAGAATGAAAGGTATAAATGATCCACAAGTAACTCATATAAATAATAAAATGCGGGTAATAGATAATACAGATGAAATTGACTTAATATATACTTGTAGTGAAAATAGTGTAATAGGTTATTATAATAGCATTTTTCAAAGAATAAAACAGAAGGAAAATTTACTAGAAGATAAAATAAATAAAGTAAATACTTTAATAAATGATTTAACATTTAATAAAGATGAAAAAATAATATTAATAAAAAATTTAATAAATCATCTGCCCACCCCCGAAGATATTTAAGGGGTTATATAAATACCCTTAATTATGGGGATATTCAATATATCTAATATAAATATCCTTAAAATCGCCTATAATAATATATCTAATATATATTATCCTTAGAAGAAACCATAAAAGCGCTTTTATGGTTTATTATAGGGGTATTTATATTAAATATATAAATATCCTTGAAAATAAGGGTAATTATATAACCCCCCTAGAGATTCACGGGGATTTTATATATTTTAATATAAATATATAAAAAAAAAACTATTTAAGGATAATTAATTATCTATATATGTTTATATACAAATATGAATAAGTTTTTTCTTCATATAATTATTAATATGATTAAAAAAATGAAACAAGACTGTGATTCATATTCAATTAATTTTGATGATTTATTAAGGTATCAAATTATACCTGATATTATTAAAGTTAATAAAATAAACCCAGAAGAATTAAATTATATTATTATAAATATATAAAAAAATAAAATTTGAATATTTAATTTATCCTTTAAAAAAAGGATTTAAAGATAAATTAAAATCTTTATATATATAAAAGATGTCTATTACATTAGATAAATTTATGGATAAAGTTAATAATACAACTCTTAAAAATGGACACAGTTATAAAGCAGGTTCTATTAAATTTTATAGAAATGAATTTAGAAAACTATTAAATAATAGAAAAGAAATTACTTTTAATGATATTACTAAAAATAAAGTTAATGATATTATTAAAGATAAAACTAATAGTCAAGCACTTAATATATTAGTTACTATTATTAAAATATATCAATTTTATGATAAAATGAATACTGATGAATATAGAGGTATTGTTCAAATTTATAATGAAAAAATGGATGATAAAAAGAAAAAAGGTAATCAATTATCTGATAAAGAAAAGAAAACTTTTCAAGAATGGAATGATATATTAGAAACAAAAAAGAAAATTCATAAAAATTTACATATTACCGAATTATATAATAAAGATAAACTTTCTAGAAGTGAATTAAAAGCATTAAGAGGATATATTTTAGTTCTTCTTTTAACTGAAAGTCCTCCTCGTAGGGCTGCTGATTACGTGATGAAATTTGTTGAAAATTCTGCACCCGATGATAAATTCAATTATATTATTAGAAAAGGTAAAAATAAATTTAAATTAGTTTTTAATGAATATAAAACTGCTGATATTTATGGACAAGTTATAGTTGACCTTCCAACTAAATCTGCTGTTAGTCGTCCTATTAATTTATATCTTAAACAAGCAGATGTTAAACCTGGTGAATACTTTTTTAGTTGGTCTACATCGCCTCTCATCTCTACTCAATTATCTAATATGCTTAAAGAAGTTATGGGTAAATTTGGTGATAAATCATCCAGTTTTAACGTTTTTCGTAAAGCATATATTACACATAATTTAAAAGATGATAAAGCGACTACTGATAAAATTAAAGAATTATCTGAACAACTTGGACATAGTGTGTCTACACAACAGCAGAAATACAATAAAAATGAAGAATCTGATAGTGAATAATTTTAATAATTTAATATTTTTTATTTAATAAATTTAATTAATTAATTTTTTTTTCTATATATATATAAAAAATATATTATGGGCAACGCTTGGTTAGATCACGTAAAAAAGTTTAGAGCAAAACATAAAGATATGCCTTATAAAAAGGTGCTTCAAGAGGCAAAAAAAACTTACAAGCCCAAAGCACCTGCTTCTGCTAAAACTACTAAAAAAACACCTCCTGCTAAAAAAGAGATGTCAGCAGAAGAATAAACTATTTAAGAACATAACACATATTTAATATGATACAGGGTATGAAGCCTCCCGCCTGTATCATTATTATGGAGGATTTAAATTACTTATTTTTGTAGTAATTTCATTTTTTTCACGAGTTGTATTAACTCACCACCACCCACCAGTCATTTTGTTTATATATCCCTCCTTAGAGAAATCTTTGGAGGAATTATATTTTTTATATTTAATTTAAAAAAAAAAAATTTGAATTTTTTTTTTAAAAAAAATCTATTTAAGGATAAATTTTTATCTTTCTATATATTATAAAAGAAAATGGCGGAAAAAACAATTATTAAATTTTTAGAGAAAAATGAAATTAATTGGTTCCCTATAATTCTTGATATAGAAGATACTGGAAAAAAAGATGAATTTGGTTATACTAAATTTAATAAAAATTTAATGCCCATTCAACATAAATTATATAATAATTCTAGACCTTCTTATAAAGAATTACAAGATTTCGAACTTTGTCGTAAAAGACAGAAACTTATCAAGAAAAATAAATTTGAATTTAATGCTATTTGGATTGATACTTCTTTTATATATCAGATTGACATAGATACACCTACTCCTAAAATTTGTAATCTTAATACTCTTAAAGAACACGCACCTTATTTTATGTCTATGACAAAACCTTATGGATATCACTTCTTTATGAAAATAGATGATTTTGATACTAAATCTAAAAATAAATATATTTTTAAAGATGACCCTTATGTTGACTTTTTATGTGGACAGGGTAGTTACTGTAAAATTGATGCTGAAGTTTTCAATGGCTTTCAAAAAGTTACACTAAATAGAGATGGAGATTGTCGTTATTCTCCTAAACTTATACCTACAATTCAAAAAGGTGAGTTTTGTGAATTTCTTAAAAATTACAATATTGATAAAAATGATAAAGATTATATTAATAAAAGTATTGAATATAATGATGAAAAATTCTGGGATTATGCAAATCTTCTTACAAACGATGTTCTTAAAATTAGAGAACATTGGTTTGAATTTATGTGTGTTGCTAAAAACCTTAATATTAATTATAATCTTGTTGATGAATTCTGTGAAAAATTTGATGGTTATAATCATTCTACTAATTATCAGACTTGGATGTCTATTAATAGAAATCAAGGATTTGGTTGGAAAAAATTATATCAATTAATTAAAATGTGTGCTAATCCTATGGATAAAAAAAAACTTGATATTAAATACAAAGACTTATCTTTTACTTTACCACGTTTTGATGATGATAGTATAGCACAGGATTTTGCTAAAAGATACAATAAAGTCTTTATTTATCAAGATGATGTTTTATATAAATTTAATGGCGTTTATTGGAAAGAAGATGATAAAGCAAGAAAATTAAAAGATTTTATTGCAAATGAATATTATGAAGAACTTACTAATATTAATCATAGTATTTGGGAATATCGTAGAAAAAACACTAAAGATACAGATGAAATTGATGAATCTTATAAAAAAAATGTTGAATTTATTAATCAATTAAAAAAACTTACTAAAAGAAAAACATTAGTTGAATGTATTGAAAGTTATATTACTAATGAAGATATTATATTTGATGATAAACCTCATCTTTTCGCTTTTAAAAATAAAATTTGGGATTTAGTTAAAGGTGAATTTGTAAAACCTGATCCACTTGATTATATTAGTATGACCTGTGATTATAATTATGAAGATATTAATAATTTAGATGATAAAATTAAAAGTTTAGATAATTTTATTAAACAAATATTACCTGATGAAGATGTTAGAAAATGTAACCTTAAACTTATATCTACTGGTTTATATGGTAGTAATGATTTACAAAAATTTATTGTATGGAACGGATGCGGTGGTAATGGTAAAGGTGTTCTTAATAAATTAATACAAACTACTATTGGTAATTATTATCAAAAAGCATCTAATACTATTTTAATAGAAAAATCAAAAGATAGTTCATCTGCTAATCCAGAAAAAGCAGTCTTAGATAAAAAAAGATATATTGTTTTTGTAGAACCCGATAAAGATATACCTTTTAATTGTGGAACTATTAAAGAAATTACTGGTGAAAAAGAAATATCCGCTCGTCATTTATATAATACTAAAAAAACAAAAGCACAATTACACGGAACTATTGTCGTAGAGTGTAATACTAAACCGAAACTATTAGAATTTGATAGAGCAATGGAAAGGAGAATTATGGATGTTATATTCCCTTCTAAATTTACTGATGATATCGAAGATGTTGATGAAGATAATAATGTTTATTTAATGAATAGAGATTTTGATAATAATAAATGGAGAGAAGAACATAAAATTGCTTTATTCCATTATTTACAACCATATTTTAGAGAAATATATAATGATGGTTTTAATCCTAAAGAACCACAATCTATCAAAGATAGAAACTTAAAATATTTAAGTGAAAGTAATGATTTATTTAGATGGTTTAAAAATTTACTTGATAAAGAAGACAACTATAAATATTTAGAAAAAGTTGATGAACCTACTGGACAAGATTTTGTATCTATTAAAGATATTTATAGTTTATTTAAAAATAGCACATTTTATCATAATCTTGATAAAAAAAGAAAAAGAGAATTAAATAGAGGTAAATTTATTGATGAATTAACTACTATTAGAGCAGTTAGTAAATATTACAAAGAAAGACATACCTATACTTTAAATGGTAAAAGATTTAATATGAAGCAAGTTATTGTTGGGTTTACTTTAAAAGTGAATGATTTAATGGAAGGTATTGAATATGATGATGAACTTTAATTTATTCTTTTATTTATATTTTAATTATTTTTGTATATATTTTATATTATAAAATATTTTTGTTGAGGTGTGTCCGATGTGTCCTGTTTTTGCCTTTTTTCCAAAACTTTTTAAATTTTTTTTTTCATATAGGACTTTTCCAAAAAAGGCAATTTTAGGACACACTGGACACACTTTCTTCCACTCTCTTTTTTATACAAGATATTATACTTTTTTATACTATCTTCTAAAAATAATAAAAACTAATAAAAATAATAAAAACTAATAAGACATTTTCATATCTATATTTTGTTTTTCTTCAATCTTTTTCTTCAATTTAGTGCTTTTATACAGTTTCTTGTTCTTCTTAAATCCATTAAATACATTATCAGGGTCAATATGCCTGTTCTCATTATTCTTTAATTTCCTTTCTGCTTTTTCTACAACTTTCTTTTTTAAGACACTTCCAGTTTTATATTCATCATTAATACTATCTTCCGGTCTATTAAAATTCATTTTATTTATTTAAAATATTTTTTTATTCTATAATATAAAAATGAGTTTAATCATAGCCAATAGTAATAAATACATTTACAATAATAATAATGAAGTTATTACTGAATCTCTCGAACAAGCTTACAATTATCAATGTAGGTTTAAAGACCCAATCGTTTTAAAACCAAATTCTGTTATAGAAGTAGTATCCGCAAATCTTCAAAACGCCAATGTAATTAAAATAGATGAATCTAATGAGTTAATACAATTTCAATATGGTCCAAAACAAGAAGGCAACCCTATTATACCGGTTTATATTCCTCACGGGACATATTCAGGAGATGGTCTAGCCGATGCAATTAACAAAGAAGTTGAAAAAATGAATTTAAATTCAACTTATCATTTTTTAGTTAATTACGATGACAATGATTCATTATTCTATATTTACACACAAAATTTCAATGCAGACATCGGAGGAAGTAATTTTAATGAATTAAATAAATTTATTTTAGAAGAAAATATAAATTTAACAACTCCTCTAGGTGGTGACGAATATTATACTAATAATGGTATAATTTATGGTAATAAATTTGAGACGATGTCTGTAACATCTTTAAGAGGACAACCTGAAGTATATCATAATCATTCTCTTGATACACCTCATAATGTTATTAAAACATATAGAGGCAATAGATTTAGATTTTTAGAACCAGGACAAAATTTTAATGCAAATGAAGCAAGAAAACAACACGATTATGATAGTTGTTTAATATCAAATAAATCAATTCATACAGGTCAAGGACATCATAGTGTTGTAATAACACCCCATAAACAAATAAAATTAGATGTTGCTACATTTACAGGAAGTAATAGAGAGTGTCAAGTATTTAAAGATATTAATCAAAATGCATTAATTGCAGCTACTTTTAATGGAAATCCAATAACCTTATCATTAATAGATACAAATATGGATACTAGTTTCATTACATCAAGCACATCAAATATAAAGCGTATATTTCTAGTTGTAACAAGTGGAATGAACAGAGTTAATTCTATACGAATTGCTACAAGTAATAATAAAGATTTATTCCCCCGTAATTTAAAAATTCACGGAGCATCTTTATCTGGAAATATAATAAATACTTTATATACTGCTGGGGATAATGAAATTAATTGGAGAAGCAATAGAAAAAGTGGAACAGCAGAAGATAGACAATTTGTAACAATTGATTTTAACAATTATTCACCATCTACTGTCCAAACACTCGCTCTTGAATTTGACCAACCAGGCGAAGTTGAATTAGCGTGTATCCAATTATTTACAAGAAATGTAGCAGAACCATCATCTGTAAGTGAAACAATGCAAAGTTATACTGGGTCAAATGGCTATGACGCAAGAGTAAATTATCAAGCTTCTGATAATTATTATTTAAAATTCATAACAGATGCCGATTTAGGATCAGGATTAGGAACAGACATATTATTAGAAACTTGTGCTTATAGACATTTATTAATTGTAAATAAAACTGATAAAGCAATTGATAATGCGTTATTAAATAATGATTTTGTATTACAATTAAATGGTGTTCACGATAGAAATAAAAGTTTAATTAATTCTTATAGACATATTGAATCAAATATATCTAGTGAAGAAATGAGTATATCTTTTCAAAATACAGGACTAACTGCATTCCAATCTGCATTAACTATTGAAAAAACACAATATTATCCAAAATGTGCGTTAGGATTAAATAAATATGATAATGTATATGGTTCATTTATTGATGATAATGATTTAAATAGCAGAAGCATTATAGTTAATGAAGGGACATCAGGAGTTCAACCAGTTAAATCGGGCACTAACGCCGGACCAAGAATACACGCTGATGCTGTTTGTGAAGTAACTAATGAACAAATCTCGGTAAGTTATACTGAAAATTTATTATATAAATTAGATTCAAATGATAATGTTGTAGCAAATAACAGACAAAATGTTGATATTGTTAGAAATAAAAATATAACAGATTATTTATCAACATATCAAAATGGTGATAATATTATGATTACTGCTGTAATGAATTACAATAATCAAGTCGGGTTTTATGTAGGACACGATACACAAGGTGATATGGTATTCAATGAACAAGAATTAATCACCGATAATGCAAGTGACACTAACTTTCCATTAACATTATCACAAGTTCACGGACCTGTAATACCATCTGTATATAGTAATAGTGGATATGTATATAATCAAGAAATGCTTTTATCACAAGGTATAAGTAATAATGAATTAGCATCACAGCAACCAAATATGAATTCGGCATTCAATTCCCTACCAGTAGCAAAACAAAATATTGATTATGATTATTTTAGTTTATTTGGTAAATTACCATTCTTTAAAAATGATAATACAACATTTACCTATGATGTTAATATTAATAATAAATATCAAAATTTAACATCTCAAATTAGTTGTGATGGATTTAGTGGAGTAACTGGTAATAAATCATTTTCAATTGATAATGCTATAGCACAAGACCATAATGATGGACTTGGTATTAATACTGATGATAAATTAGTATTAAAATTAGGACGTGTAAGTGATAGACAAGTAGATGAAGAATATAAAAAAGCATTAAATGATAATGGAGTTCCAGTAACTCCATATATTTTATCTACAATATTTAATAGTTTAGGTGCTGAAAAAGTAATGGTTATTGAAGACCATAATGAAGAAATCGGTATGCCTTATGACCCATCCAATCAATTCTCGCACGATTATGTAATTACATTAACAAATCTCGGAAATCCAAAAGGTTATAATAGCATAAGAAGTGATGTTCAAAAAATAATAGGAGTATTAAATAAAAATGAATTAGAATTTAATAGCGACAATTCTGTAAATTATAAACCGCCTTATCCATTAAAAATTAAATTAAATAATTTAAAAGAAGAAAATATTAATAACTTTAATATTCAAGTAACAAATGGAGATGGAACATTAGCAGACCATTTAATTAATCCAACAAGTATTGTATTAAGAATAACAGAAGAAAATGATAAAAATAAAATCTAATTATAAATAAAAATGGATTTATTACCTAATGTTGAAATGACAGAAGAACAACCAAAAGAAGAAGAAATGCCTCAAGAAATTGAAAATGAAATTATAGAAGACATTAAAGAAACTAAACCTGAATTAACAATTGAGCCAGAACCACAAAAAGAAATTTTTGTTAGAAAAAAAAAGACAGGTCCTAAACCATTAGCAAATGATGTTTTAATTGAAAGAGCAAGAAAATTAAGAGAAAAAAAACAATTAAAAAATAAAAAATTACAAGAAAATTTAGATAAAATAAAACCATATAAAGCACCCCGTGACCATTCCCCACCCCCTCAAATAATACCAACAAAAGAAGAAGATGAAGACAAAATATCTCGTCTAGTAGAAGAAAGATTATCTAAAAAATTACAACAAATAGAAGAAGAAAAAGAAAGAAAAAGATTAGAAAAACAAAAAAAAGAAGAAGAAAAAGAAAGAATAAGATTAGAAAAACAACAAGAAAAAGAAGAATTAAAAAGACAATTAAAAAAAGAATTATTAGAAGAACAAAGAATACAATCTTTACAAGAAGCAAAAAACCGTCAAACAGCAAGAAGTGTATTATTTACACAAGAACAATATAATCAAGGTGGGTGGAATGATATTTTCTAAATCATTTTTTTATTATATTTATATAAAATAAATATGAACTGGGACAATATAACCCTTGATATAGACCCAATAGTCGATAATAATTTAAAAAACCCACTTAAACGACAAGTTCACCCATTATTACCTGATGTATCAAAAGGGCAAGTAGGTCTTTGTATAGGTAAAATCAAAAGTGGAAAATCGGTTTTAATAAATAATATGTATTTAAAGAATGAATTTTTCGGTGATTTATTTGATTCAACTTATATAATTAGTAATTCTATATATAATGATGAAAGTAGTAGATTTTTACGTGAAGAAGATAATGTAATTTGTTTTGATTCTTATGATGATGCTATTGTAGACAGAATTATAAAAACTCAATCATCATATCCGAAAGACAAACAACCTAATATATCTATAATAGGAGATGATTTAATTGGTAGTTTAAAACAAAATGCAAAATTATATCAATTATGCACAAGGTCAAGACATTTAAATATTAAAAATCTGATATTAACAACACAAAATTTTAAAAGTATTCCAAGAATAGTTAGAAATAATGTAACTTACTTAATTGTATTTTGGAATATAAATAATGAAAAAGAATTAGAAATGATTGATGAAGAATATGGACACTTTGT
>Ga0208645_1000963_pt1 | contig 27909 bp, 28 predicted proteins | sample VirMetDEL_Sep_01_FD_184519 | JGI IMG/M metagenome (GOLD analysis project Ga0208645, IMG submission 184519) | Aqueous microbial communities from the Delaware River and Bay under freshwater to marine salinity gradient to study organic matter... | ecosystem: Environmental > Aquatic > Marine >... | reverse complement strand
GCGGCATCGCCGACTGTGTGTGGCAGCACTGCGCCGTCGCGCAGGTGAATGTGCCAGTCATCGGGACGCAGGAGAGTCAGGCGGTCGGACATGGAGGCTTCCAGGCGGGTAAAACGTGGCCGCATGTTAACTGAAAAGCGCCAGTTCGCGCTCGCGCCACCGCGACCGCACGCAGGGGTCAAGTTTCCGCGCGCCTGACCGATACCCCGTGAGAATGCCGTGAACCGCCGTGGAGTCGACCGTGCGTGTGCCCAATTTGCTCCTGATCAGCCTGCTGGCAGGCATGCCCTTGTGCCTGCCTGCGCATGCCATCAGCTTCCAGACACGGCTGGAAAAGGTGGAGTGGACTGTCGAGGGCGACCAGTTCGAATGCCGCCTGAGTCAGACGATCAGCAATTTTGGCAGTGGCGAGTTCGTGCGCCGTGCTGGCGAGCAGGTCACCTTTCGTCTCAAGGCACGTGAGCGCTGGATGGGCGCCGGTTCGGCGACCTTGCTGGCCGCCGCCGCGCCCTGGCAGCCCGGTCGCGGCGATATCAATCTGGGTGTGGTCAGCGTCGGCAATGGCGAGGTGCCGTTCAACAGCTCGCAGGAACAGGGCGCGCGCTTGCTTACCGGCCTGCTCGACGGGCGTAGCCCGGTGGTGCGCCACCGCACCCCCAACGGCGGCGAAAATCTGGAAGTGCGTTTGCTACCCGTGAAGTTTCACAAGGCCTATGACGATTACCAGGCCTGTACCGCCAAGCTGCTGCCGGTCAATTTCGAGCAGATTCGCCAGGCGCAGCTCGGCTTTCCTGGTGGCGGTGTCGACCTCGACCCGATGGCCAAGGCCAAGCTCGACATCATCCTCGACTTCGTCAAGGCCGACCCCACCATCAACAGCTTCCAGATCGACGGGCATGCCGATAACAGCGGCAATCGCCTGACCAATCGCGACCTGTCACGCCGTCGTGCCCTGGCCGTGCAAGAGTATCTGGTGGCCGGCGGCGTACCGGTCGAGCAGATCACCATGCGTTTTCATGGCGAGCGTTACCCGTTGGTGCCGAACAACAACGATGCCAATCGCGCCAAGAATCGTCGTGCGACCCTGCGCCTGGATCGTGTGCCCGCAGCGCAAGCACCGGCCCAGAGCGCGCCGCAGACCGCTCCTTCGAGTGCCCCGGCCGACCCGGTCGGAAGCACGCCCTCCTGAGCAAAAAACGCTGATTCTTGCCGTCGCTTCGTCGTCACAAGCTGTCGCGCCCCTGTAAATTGGCCCGCAGGGTCAGTAGAATCACCGGTTTTACCGTACAACCCGTGGAGTGATGGCATGGCGGACGTCAAAAAGGTAGTACTGGCCTATTCCGGTGGCCTGGACACCTCGGTGATCCTCAAGTGGCTGCAAGATACCTATAACTGTGAAGTGGTGACCTTCACCGCTGACCTCGGTCAGGGCGAGGAGGTCGAACCGGCCCGCGCCAAGGCCCAGGCGATGGGCGTCAAGGAAATCTACATCGACGACCTGCGCGAAGAATTCGTGCGTGATTTCGTGTTCCCGATGTTCCGCGCCAACACCGTCTATGAAGGTGAGTACCTGCTGGGTACCTCCATCGCCCGTCCGCTGATCGCCAAGCGCCTGATCGAGATCGCCAACGAGACCGGCGCCGACGCCATCTCCCACGGCGCCACCGGCAAGGGTAACGACCAGGTGCGTTTCGAACTGGGTGCCTATGCGCTCAAGCCGGGTGTGAAAGTCATCGCCCCTTGGCGTGAGTGGGACCTGCTCTCGCGCGAGAAGCTGATGGACTACGCCGAGAAGCACGCCATCCCGATCGAGCGCCACGGCAAGAAGAAGTCGCCGTACTCCATGGACGCCAACCTGCTGCACATCTCCTACGAGGGCGGCGTGCTGGAAGACACCTGGACCGAGCACGAAGAAGACATGTGGCGTTGGACCAAGTCGCCGGAAGCGGCGCCGGACACTCCGACCTACATCGAGCTGACCTACCGCAACGGTGACATCGTCGCCATCGACGGCAAGGAGCTGAGCCCGGCTACCGTGCTGGCCGAGCTGAATCGTATTGGTGGCGAGAACGGCATCGGCCGTCTGGACATCGTCGAGAACCGTTTCGTCGGCATGAAGTCCCGCGGCTGCTACGAAACCCCCGGCGGCACCATCATGCTCAAGGCGCACCGCGCCATTGAGTCGATCACCCTCGACCGCGAAGTGGCTCACCTGAAAGACGAGCTGATGCCGAAATACGCCAGCCTGATCTACAATGGTTTCTGGTGGAGCCCGGAGCGTCTGATGCTGCAACAGATGATCGACGCGTCGCAGACCAACGTGAACGGCGTGGTCCGTCTGAAGCTGTACAAGGGCAACGTCATCGTCACCGGTCGCAAGTCCGACGATTCGCTGTTCGATGCCAACATCGCGACCTTCGAGGAAGATGGCGGCGCCTACAACCAGCAGGACGCGGCGGGCTTCATCAAGCTCAACGCCCTGCGCATGCGTATCGCTGCCGGCAAGGGCCGCAAGCTGGTCTAACAGGCTGTTGAAAAACTACCTGCGTTGGCAATACTGCGTTAAAAACGGCCTCAAAATGCTCATTTACAACTCGTAAACTGCGCTTTTTCGGCCGTTTTTGCCTTGTCTTGCCTGCCTCGCCTACGTTTTTCAACGGCCTGCTAAGCTGAGCCACCTGCGCCACACGGACCCCGGCCATGTGCCGGGGTTCTGCTTTTTAGGAGTACAACCTGATGAGACTGCTGCACACCATGCTGCGCGTCGGCGACCTGGACAAGTCCATCGCCTTCTACACCGAAGTGCTGGGCATGACCTTGCTGCGGCGCAAGGATTACCCGGACGGCCAGTTCACCCTGGCGTTCGTCGGCTACGGTGACGAGGCGCATAACAGCGTGATCGAGCTGACTCATAATTGGGGCGTCGAGCGCTACGAACTCGGCACGGGCTATGGCCACATCGCTCTGGAAGTCGATGACGTGTACAAGGCCTGCGAGGACATCCGTAGCCGTGGCGGCAAGATCACCCGCGAGCCTGGCCCGATGAAGCATGGCACCAGTGTCCTGGCCTTCGTCGAGGATCCGGACGGGTACAAGATCGAGTTGCTCTCGCCGTCTCGTCGCGACTGAGCGAACAAACAATGAAAAGCCCCGCATCGGCGGGGCTCTTTCTGTGCAGCTCGACACTCAGATATCGAAGTCGTATTCGGCCAACTGTTTGTGCAGGCGTCGCTCTTCGAGGAAGTTGTCGATGATGCGACGCTTGGTCAGGTTGGTCTTGGCGACTTCCACCGCAGGCTCGGCATCGTCCGATTCTTCTGCGACAAAGTCTTCGTCCAGTTCGAGGTCTTCTTTGTCAGTGCTCATCTATTCCACTCCAGGCCACTTACTGGGGCCATTTGCGCACCTTATAGCGACAAAAATTGAGCGGGTAAAAAAGATTTTTTCAATCAGGAGATCGTCGGATTCTATGGTCGATCAATCGTCGGAAGTCTTGGCCTTGTACTCGCACAGGTCTTCGATGCGGCAGGCGCCACAACGCGGTTTGCGCGCGATGCAAACGTAGCGTCCGTGGAGGATCAGCCAGTGGTGGGCGTCGAGCAGATAATCCTTGGGCACGAACTTGAGCAGCTTCTTCTCCACCTCGACCACGTTCTTGCCCGGCGCGATGCCGGTGCGGTTACTGACGCGGAAGATGTGCGTGTCCACGGCCATGGCCAGTTGGCGGAAGGCGGTGTTGAGCACCACGTTGGCGGTCTTGCGGCCAACGCCGGGCAGGGCTTCTAGGTCCTCGCGGTTGTCCGGCACCACACTGCCGTGTTTCTCGATGAGGATGCGGCACGCTTCGATGACGTTCTTCGCCTTGCTGTTGTACAGGCCAATGGTCTTGATGTACTTGCTCAAACCTTCTACGCCCAGGGCGTAGATGGCTTCCGGTGTATTGGCTACCGGAAACAGCTTGGCCGTGGCCTTGTTGACGCTGACGTCGGTGGCCTGGGCCGATAGCGTCACCGCCACCAGCAGCTCGAAGGGTGTGCTGTAGGCCAGCTCGGTCTTCGGCTCGGGATTGTCTTCGTGCAGGCGGCGGAAGATTTCCAGGCGTTTTGTAGCATTCATGGCGTCGGACTTCAGGCGTAGCCCGGATGCAATCCGGGGCGTGTGGTTTCGGCATTCCCGGATTGCATCCGGGCTACGGTTTGTCGCTCAGTTTGCCGTTGTCATTCGATGACTCCGGTGACGCGTACGCGACGGCTTTGCGCAGGCAGCTCAGGGGCAGCGGCCTTGGCGCGCTCGGCGGCGATCTGGTCGATGCGGTTCTTGCCAGCGATCAGCAGGCCCAGGACGATGAAGGCGCCCGGCGGCAGGATGGCCAGCAGAAAGCCGCGGTAGTCGTGCACCAGGGTGAGTTTCCAATCGGCGGCCACGGGGCCGAACAGCAGGTGCATGTTGGCGAACAGGGCGCCGGTGCCGAGCAGTTCGCGAACGGCGCCGATCAGCACCAGTACGCTGCCGAAGCCCAGGCCCATCATCAGACCGTCGTAGGCGGCGCGTGCCGGGTCGTGCTTGGCGGCGAAGCCGTCGGCGCGGCCGAGGATCACGCAGTTGGTGGTGATCAGCGGGATGAAGATGCCGAGAATCTGGTACAGCTCGTAGGTGTAGGCCTGCATCAGCAGTTCGATGCAGGTGGTCAGTGCGGCGATGATCATGACGAAGGCGGGCAGGCGCACGGCAGTGTTGACCACGCCGCGCACCAGCGATACGGCGGTGTTCGAGCACACCAGCACCACCGCACTGGCCAGCGCCAGGCCAAGGGCGTTGACCGTGGAGTTGCTCACTCCCAGCAGCGGACAGAGGCCGAGCAGTTGCACCAGTGCCGGGTTGTTCTTCCACAGGCCATTGAGGGTGATGTCGCGATAGCTGGTCATCGTTCGTCCTCCGCCAGGCCCAGTAACTGGGCGCGGTGCGTATCGAAGTAGCGCAGGGCGCCGTGCACGGCCTTGACCACGGCGCGCGGGGTGATGGTGGCGCCGGCGAATTGGTCGAAGTCGCCGCGATCCTTTTTCACGGCCCAGCCATCTTCGCCTGGATTGTTCAGGGATTTGCCGGCGAAACCGAGGACCCAGCCGCTCTTGGCCAACTCGATCTTGTCGCCCAGGCCGGGTGTTTCCTTGTGGCTGAGCACGCGCACGCCAGCGAGGCGGCCGTCGGCGAAAATGCCCACCAGCAGGTGGATGGCGCCGCTGTAACCATCCGGCGCGGTCACCGGCAGGATCAGCGCGCTGGGCTGACCGCTCTTGAGCGCCAGATAGGCCGACTGTGGGCTGCGGTGGCCCAGCTCGGGGGCGTTGAGCTCGATGCGGTTGTCCAGCAGGTGATTGTCGTAGCTGCCGGCCGGCAGGATTTCCGCCAGAGCGCGCACCTGGGCTTCGCGCTCGGCGGCGGCGATGCGCTCGGCAGTACCCTGCTGCAGCAGGGCAACGGTGCCGACTGTGCCGATGGCGAACAGGCCGAGCACCAGGGCGTTCTTCAGCATCGAGCGGCTGATTTCCGGCAGCATGCTCATTCTCCCAGCTTGAAGCCGCTGTTGGGCTTACGGTGGCCGTAGCTGCGTGGCCGGGTGTAGTAGTCGATGGTCGGCGCCGCCAGGTTCATCAGCAGGACGGCGAAGGCCACCGCGTCCGGGTAGCCGCCCCAAGTGCGGATCACGTAGACCAGCACGCCAACGCCGATGCCGAACACCAGGCGCCCGCGATTGCTGGTAGCGCCGGACACCGGGTCGGTGACGATGAAGAAGGCGCCGAGCATGCTGGCGCCGGTGAGCAGGTGGAACAGCGGTGAGCCGTTGGAATCCGAGCCGCTGCCATTCCAGAACAGCAGGCTCATGACGAACAGCGCGGCGAGCATGCCCAGCGGCGCATGCCAGGTGATCAGGCGTTTGTGCAGCAGGTACAAGCCGCCGGCGAGGAAGGCCAGGTTGACCGCCTCGCTACCGGCGCCGCCGAAGTGGCCGAAGGCCGGATTGGCGGCGCGTAGCTCGTCGATGGTCAGGCTCTTGTTCACCTTCAGGGCGTCCAGTGCGGTGGCCTGGGCCCAGCCATCGGGCAGGCTGGCGATACCGAGTATGTGCTTGAGGCCGTCGAGCGCGGCGACGCCGTGCGGCGCGGGCCAACTGGTCATGTCGACGGGGAAGGAAATCAGCACCACCACGTAGCCGACCATGGCCGGGTTGAACGGGTTCTGCCCGAGACCGCCATAGAGCTGCTTGCCGAAACCGATGGCGAAGCCGCAAGCGATCAGTGTCAGCCACCAGGGCGAATAGGGCGGCAGCGCCAAGGCCAGCAGCACAGCGGTGACCAAGGCGCTGTAGTCCTTGAGGAAGAACGCCAGCGGGCGTTTGCGCGCAGCCAGCAGCGCGGCCTCGAAGCCCAGCGCGCAGAGGCTGGCCCAGACCAGGTTGAACAGGGTGCCGATGCCGAACAGCCAGGTCAGGGCAAGAATGCCCGGCACCGTGGCCAGCAGTACCTGCAGCATGACCTGCTGGGTACGATTGCTGCCCGTGGCGTGGGGCGATGTGATGCGGGGCAGGGCCATCGGCGCTCCGGTGGTTCTGTTACTGCGTTCGTCGTGATCGCAGTGCTGTTCATTCCCCGGATGCAATCCGGGATGATTGTTACGGCTGGCGCTCGACCAGCTTGCGTTCGGCCTCGGCCAGGCGCGTACGGGCCTGTTCCAGTGCGTCGGCGGCGGTATTGTCGTCACGCTCCAGCTTGCGCAGGTCGGCGCGGGCGAAGGCGACTTCGGTTTTCAAGGCTTTCAGTTCGGCATCCACGCCAGGGCGTTCGGTGCGCGCCAGCTCCGGCGCCGGCTTGCCCGAGGCTGCCTCGGCGGCGTGCAGGGCTTGTTCAGCGGCGGTCAGGGCATCGCGAAGTGGCTGCAGTGCTGTGTCGTCGCTGCCGGCCTTTTCTGCCTTCTTCAGTTCGGCGCGCTTCATCGCCAGTTCGATCTTGGCCCTTTTCAGCGCATCGTCCCCGGCGGGTTTGGCGGCTGGTGCCGGCGCCTGGCTCTGCAACTCGGCCAGGGCCTTCTCGGCGGCTTCGAGCTGCTGGCGCACTCGGGCGATTTCGGTTTGTTGTTCGTCGTCCGGGGTTTCGATCTTTTCCAGCTTGCGTAGCTGCGCCTTGAGCATGGCGGCATCGATCTTGGCTTTCTTCAGCGCTTCGTCACCGGCGGGCTTGGCAGCCGGGGCGGGCGTCTGTGCTTGCAGGTCGGTCAGGGCTTTCTCGGCAGCTTCGAGTTGCTGGCGCACACGGGCGATCTCGGCTTGTTGCTCGTCGTCCGGGGCTTCGATCTTCTCCAGCTTGCGCAACTGGGCCTTGAGCATGGCGGCTTCGATCTTGGCTTTCTTCAGGGCCTCGTCGCCGGCGGGTTTGGGCGCAGGCGCTGTCGCCTGGGCTTCGGCCAGGGCCTTTTGCGCGGACTCGGCAGCGGTGCGTAGCTCATTGACCTGGGCTTGCAGCTCTGGCGTGTCGTGGGCGGCCAGTTGTTTCTCCGCCTTCTTCAGCGCGACCTGGGCCATGCTGGCTTCGATCTTGAGCTTTTTCAGCGCTTCATCAGCTGGCGCGGCTACCGCTGTAGCTGGCGCGTCGGCTTGCGCGGCCTTGGCGCGCGCTGCTTTCTCGGCGCGAGCCTTGCGTTCGGCTTCCTTCTGCTCCTCGACGCGGCGCAGGCGTTCCTGGCGCTGCTCGAAACGCTGCTTGGAGTGTTCGGCCTTGAGTTGCTTCTGTTCCAGTTCGCGGATTTCCGCCTTGGCCACACGGTAGTACTGCACCAGCGGGATGCTCGACGGGCAGACATAGGCGCAGGCGCCGCACTCGATGCAGTCGAACAGGTTGTGTGCCTTGAGCTGTTCGTGCTCCTGGCCCAGGGCGAAGAAGTGCAGCTGCTGCGGTAGCAGGCTGGCCGGGCAGGCTTCGGCGCATTCGCCGCAACGGATGCAGGGCATGGCCGGCGGTGGTGGTGGCAGCTCGACGGCCGTGCTGGCGAGCAGGCAGTTGCTGGTCTTGATCAGCGGCACGTCCAGTGAGGGCAGGGTGAAACCCATCATCGGGCCGCCCATGACCAGGCGATTGAGCGTGCCCTGATCGAGCCCAGCGAAGGAAAGTAGCTCGCCCACAGGCGTACCGATCAGTGCCTCGACATTGCCGGGGCGGGCCAGCGCTTCGCCGGTCAGGGTGGTGATACGCGAGATCAGCGGCTTACCCAGCAGCACGGCGTCATGGATGGCGACGCAGGTGCCGACGTTCTGGCAGAGCATGCCGATATCGGCGGGCAGGCCGCCGCTCGGTACCTCGACGCCGGTGAGAATCTGGATCAGCTGTTTCTCGCCGCCAGACGGGTACTTGGTGGGGAACACCTGCACCTGATAGTCGTGGCCGACGCAGGCAGCGCGCACAGCGGCGATGGCCTCGGGCTTGTTGTCCTCGATGCCGATCAGTACCTGCTGCGGCTGGATCAGGTGGGCCAGCACCTCGATACCGGCGACCAGCTCGACGGCGCGTTCGCGCATCAGCAGGTCATCGGCGGTGATGTAAGGCTCGCACTCGGTGCCGTTGATGATCAGCGTGTGGATCTTCTGCGTCGGCCGTGCAGTGAGCTTGACTGCCGTGGGGAAGCCGGCGCCGCCCAGGCCATTGATACCGGCCTCGCGGATCAGTGTCAGTAGCTCACTGGGTTCCAGGCTGCGGTAATCGGCTGGCGGCGTCAGTTCGATCCATTCATCCTGGCCGTCGCTGTCGATGACGATGGCCGGCGCCAGCATGCCGGAGGCGTGTGGATAAGGCTGCTCACCGATGAAGGCGATGGTGCCGGAGGTCGGTGCGTGCAGCGGCACGCTGACGACGCCGTTGGCATTGGCGATCTTCTCGCCCTTGCGCACGCGCTGGCCAACGACCACGCAGGGCTCTGCGGCGGCACCGATATGCTGGCCGAGCGGCAACACCAGGCGCTTGGGCAGCGGCGCTGGTTGGATCGGCGTGCGGTTGGACAGCTCCTTGTGCTCGGCCGGGTGAATGCCGCCGGGAATGTCCCAGATCTTCATGGCGTCAGCGTGGCTTGCCCGTGCTGCGCCCATGTTCTCCTTCGACATGACGCTCATGCCGCTTGCTCCCGGTCACTGGCAATCAACTGGCCGGGCGTCAGTGGTTTGTCCCACTTCCAGCTTTGCACGCTGCTACCGACTTCGATCATGTCGATGCAGTCCACGGGGCAGGGTTCGACGCACAGGTCGCAGCCGGTGCACTCGCTGACGATCACCGTGTGCATCTGCCGCGCCGCACCAACGATGGCATCCACCGGGCAGGCCTGAATGCACTTGGTGCAGCCGATGCACTCAGCCTCGCGGATGTAGGCGACCATCTGCGGCTTCTCGCCCTCCACCGCATCCAGCGGTTCCGCCTCGACGTCGAGCAGGTCGGCCAAGGCGGCAATGGTCGCTTCGCCGCCGGGTGGGCACTTGTTGATCTTGTCGCCGCCAGCAATCGCCTCGGCGTAGGGTTTGCAGCCGGGGTAGCCACACTGGCCGCACTGGGTTTGTGGCAGCAGGGCGTTGATCTGCTCGGCGATGGGGTCGCCCTCGACCTTGAAGCGTACGGCGGCAAACCCAAGGATGGCGCCGGCGATCAGGCACAGCGCGAGCAGGGCGAGTACGGCTACCAGAACCAGGCTCATAGCTTGATCAGCCCGGAGAAGCCCATGAACGCCAGCGACATCAGCCCGGCGGTGATCATGCCGATGGCCGCGCCCTGGAAGGATTTCGGCACGTCGGCGATGGCGATACGTTCACGCATGGCGGCGAACAGCACCAGCACCAGGGAAAAGCCCAGGCCGGCGGCGAAGCCGTTGGCGGTGGCGGTGATGAAGGTGAACTCGGCCTTGTTGGCGTTGAGCAGGGCCACGCCAAGGACGATGCAGTTGGTGGTGATCAGCGGCAGGAAAATGCCCAGCACGCGATAGAGCAGCGGGCTGGTCTTGTTCACCACCATCTCGGTGAACTGCACCACCACGGCGATCACCAGGATGAAGCTGATGGTGCGCAGAAACTCCAGGTCCAGCGGTTTGAGTACGTACTGCTGCACCAGGTAGCTGCACATGGCCGCCAGGGTCAGCACGAAGGTGGTGGCCAGGGACAGGCCGATCGCGGTTTCGATCTTCTTCGACACGCCCATGAACGGGCACAGGCCGAGAAACTGCACCAGCACGAAATTGTTGACCAGGATGGCGCTGACCATGATCAGGACGAGTTCGGTCATCGGGTTGCCGTCGAATGCGCAAAGGCCATAGGAAAAGGGCGCCTATTATCGGGAAGCTGCTCCGGCCATACAAGCCGGATGCGGCGAATTGCCTGCCCTCGGCGACCTTGCGTCACGTGCAGTATGGCTCTTTTTAGCGGCTGGCGAGGCGCCTCCACAGCTTGCGCAAACCCAGTGCTATAGGGAATAGCACAATCAGGAAGGGCAGGCTGTAGCCAATGAACTCGATCAGGTTGGCGGTGCCTTCGGCGAGGTTGTCCGTAAAGCGCGAGAACGCATCGCCGATGCGGCCCAAAGGCGAGCTTTCGTAGGGGCTACTGAAGTTCAGTGTCAGCAGGTTGGTATCCAGGCGGCGCTGTTGTTGGGCAGCTTCTTGCGCCAGTGCCTGCAGTTGCACTTCCAGGGCGGCCTGTTCACGAGCAAGGGCCAGCAGGTCGGACACGGCCAGACCATCGCGCTTCTCGAATTGCTGCAGGGTTTGTTGCTGGCGCAGCAACTGCTCATTCTGGCGACGGTTGTCGCTCACGGCCTGGGCCAGATCTTCGGCGCGGGTGGTACGGTTGGTCAGCTCGCCGCCTTCGCTGGCGAGACGAGTAATGGCCTCGACGCCGTCCGGAATGATGCGCAGGGTCAGCTCGCCGCGTGGGGCGCGGCCACTGCTTTGTTGCGCAGCGATCAAGCTGCAGGCGCCGAAGCGTTCGCTCATGCAGGCTTCGCGGGTGGCCGCGATGCGTTCGCCGATTTGTTCGGCGGTCAGTTCGATGCCGACATGGTGCTCATAAGCCAGGTAGCTACCAGCCTTGTTACGTTCGCCGTGCAGGGCGTCGCCAAGTGGCGCGCCTGATTGGTCGGAGCAACCAATCAGGCTCAGCAGAAAGGGTACAACCATCCATGGTTTCATCATTGCCTCCCTGGCTCGCTGGTTACTTGACGCGCTGCCCTGGCTTGGCGCCGCTGTCCGGGCTGAGCAGGTAGATTTCCTCACCGCCGGGGCCGGCGGCCAGCACCATGCCTTCGCTGATGCCGAACTTCATCTTGCGTGGCGCCAGGTTGGCGACGTAGAGGGTCAGGCGACCTTCCAGCTTGCTTGGGTCCGGATAGGCGGACTTGATGCCGGAGAACACGTTGCGTTTCTCGTCGCCGATATCCAGCGACAGACGCAGCAGCTTGTCGGCACCTTCGACGAATTCGCACTTCTCGATCAGCGCAATGCGCAGGTCGACGGCGGCGAAGGCGTCGAAGTTGATCTCGGCTGCCAGCGGGTCTTTGGCCAGTTCGCCATTACCCTGAGGTTTGGGCGCTTCGGCGGCCAGGTCTTCCTTGGAGGCTTCGACCATGGCTTCGATTTTCGGGAGCTCGATGCGGGTCAGCAGCGGGCTGAACGGGTTGAGCTGGTGGTTGGCCAGCGGCAGTGCCAGGTCGGCCCAGGACTGAGATTTCACGTTGAGGAAGGCTTCGGCCTCGGCAGCCAGCTTCGGCAGCACCGGCTTGAGCATGATCACCAACTGGCGGAACAGGTTGATGCCCAGGGCGCAGATCTGCTGCACCTCAGCCTGTTTGCCCTCCACCTTGTTCAGTGCCCAGGGTGCCTTGTCGGCGATCCAGGCGTTGGCGCGGTCGGCCAGCGCCATGATTTCGCGCATGGCGCGGGAGAAGTCTCGCGCCTCGTAAGCCTCGGCGATGCTTGGCGCGGCGGCCTGGAAAGCATCCCACAGCTCGGGCTCCGGGTTGGCCGCAACCAGCAGGCCGGCATTGCCCTTGTGGATGAAACCGGCGCAGCGGCTGGCGATATTGACCACCTTGCCAACCAGATCCGAGTTGACCTTCTGCACGAAGTCCTCGAGGTTCAGGTCCAGGTCGTCGACGCCACGGCCCAGCTTGGCGGCGTAGTAATAGCGCAGGTATTCCGGGTTCAGATGGTCCAGGTAGGTGCGCGCCTTGATGAAGGTGCCGCGCGATTTGGACATCTTCTGGCCGTTGACCGTCAGGTAGCCGTGCACGTTGACCGCGGTCGGCTTGCGGTAGCCTGCACCTTCGAGCATGGCCGGCCAGAACAGGGCGTGGAAGTTGACGATGTCCTTGCCGATGAAGTGGTACAGCTCGGCAGTCGAGTCCTTGCCCCAGAACGCGTCGAAATCCAGCTCCGGGCGTTTGCTGCAGAGGTTCTTGAAGCTGGCCATATAGCCGATCGGCGCGTCCAGCCAGACGTAGAAGTACTTGCCCGGCTCGTCCGGGATTTCGAAGCCGAAGTAGGGCGCATCACGGCTGATGTCCCATTCCTGCAGGCCGCCATCGAGCCATTCGGCGATCTTGTTGGCCACCGCTTCCTGCAGCGCGCCGGAGCGCGTCCACTGTTTGAGCATGGCCTCAAAATCCGGCAGCTTGAAGAAGAAGTGCTGCGACTCCTTGAGCACAGGCACCGCGCCGGAAATGGCGGAACGCGGGTTCTTCAGCTCGGTCGGCGAGTAGGTCGCGCCGCATTTCTCGCAATTGTCGCCGTACTGGTCCTCTGTGCCGCACTTCGGGCAGGTGCCCTTGATGAAGCGATCAGCGAGGAACATGCCTTTCTCGGGATCGAAATACTGGGTCACGGCGCGGGTGGCGATATGGCCCTTGTCGCGCAGCGCCAGGTAGATGGACGCCGACAGTTCGCGGTTCTCATCCGAGTGGGTCGAGTGGTAGTTGTCGAAGTCCACGCCGAAGTCGGCGAAGTCGGCCATGTGTTCGGCGCGTACGCCGTCGATCAACTGCTCGGGGGTGATGCCTTCCTTTTCTGCGCGCAGCATGATTGCCGAGCCGTGCGCGTCGTCTGCGCATACATAGACGGCCTGGTTGCCGCGCAGCTTCTGGTAGCGCACCCACATGTCGGTCTGCACATACTCGAGCATGTGGCCGAGATGGATCGAACCGTTGGCGTAGGGGAGGGCGCTGGTAACGAGAATCTTGCGGGCTTCGGTCATGGTGATCGGCTGCACTGGTAAAACGAGGGAAGTCGGCAACTATAAAGCAGCGGCAGGCTGCAAGCCACCTGCTGCAGGCAAGCATGCTCGATGTGCCGTGCATGGCGCGGCGCTGCTGCTATGATGCCGGCCTGTTTTTCGCTGCCTTCTGGAGTTCATGCATGAGTGCCGTCACCCGCGAAGCGGTCGAAGCCTGTCTGCGTCAGTTCACCGACCCCCATCTCGATCAGGACCCGGTCAGTGCCGGTTGCCTGCGTGAGGTCGACATCCAGGGCGCGCGCGTTTCCGTGCGGCTGGAGCTGGGTTATGCCGCCGGTTTGTTCAAGAACGGTTGGGCGCAGATGCTGCAGATGGCGCTGGAGAATCTCGATGGTGTCGACAGCGCGCGGGTGCAGGTTGACTGCGTGATCGACTCGCACCAGGGCCAGGCGCAGGTGCCGGCCCTGGCCGGGGTGAAGAACGTGATCGCCGTGGCGTCGGGTAAGGGCGGTGTGGGCAAATCCACCACCGCAGCCAACCTGGCGCTGGCGCTGGCCCGTGAGGGCGCGCGCGTGGGCATTCTCGATGCCGATATCTACGGCCCCAGCCAAGGCGTCATGTTCGGTATCGCCGAAGGCACCCGCCCGCAGGTCAAAGATCAGAAATGGTTCGTACCGCTCGAGGCCCATGGCGTGCAGGTGATGTCCATGGCCTTTCTCACCGACGACAACACGCCGATGGTCTGGCGCGGGCCGATGGTCAGCGGTGCGCTGTTGCAACTGATCACTCAGACCGCCTGGAACGATCTCGATTATCTGGTGGTGGACATGCCGCCGGGCACTGGCGACATCCAGCTGACTCTGGCGCAGAAGGTGCCGGTGGCCGGTAGCGTGATCGTCACCACGCCGCAGGACCTGGCGCTGCTCGATGCCAAGAAAGGCGTGGAGATGTTCCGCAAGGTGCACATCCCGGTGCTTGGCGTGGTGGAAAACATGGCCGTGCACATCTGCTCGAACTGCGGTCATGCCGAGCATCTATTCGGCGAGGGCGGTGGTGAGAAGCTGGCTGCGCAGTATGGCGTCGAACTGCTGGCCTCTCTGCCGCTGTCGATGGCCATCCGCATGCAGGCCGATGATGGCAAGCCGACCACGATCGCCGACCCTGAAAGTCAGATTGCCATGATCTATCAGGACCTGGCACGCAAGGTCGGCGCGCGCATCGCCCTGGCGGTCAAGCCGGTCATGCCGAGTATCGAGATCAGTGAGGACTAAGAGCGGCCGCGCAGCGGCCTTCTGATGACCCTCTCCCGCTTGCGGGAGAGGGTGCCCAAAGGGCGGGAGAGGGCGATGGGCGGCTGCGGTAGTTTGGTTAATCGTCTCCCGCTTGCGGGAGATGGCTGCATGGATGCAGGAGGTGGAGCGACGCAGGATGCCCAAGCCGAGGGTGCCCGAAGGGCGGGAGAGGGTAGGCAGGCGACTCGGTTCTGGCCTGGCTAATCTCCCATCGTCCTTCGGTGTGGGCAAGCTGCAGCGTTCCACCACTCTGCAAAAGCACCTAGCACCGAACTGCGGCGACAGCGTTACGTAATCGATACTCCGACCCCGCTTTTGTAGGAGCGGCTTAAGCCGCGAATTTCGCGGATAAATCCGCTCCTACAATGTAGACAGCCATAAAAAAGCCCCGCACTAGGCGGGGCTCTTTTTCAAGCAGGTCAGCTCAGGTTAGACAACCTGAACTTCCTCAGCTTGCATGCCTTTCTGACCACGGGTGGCCACGAAAGTCACTTGCTGGCCTTCTTTCAGGCTCTTGAAACCATCGCTCTGAATGGCTTTGAAGTGTACGAAGAGGTCGTCACCGGATTGCGGGGTGATGAAGCCGTAGCCTTTCTCATCGTTGAACCACTTAACGGTGCCAGTCTGACGATTGGACATGTGATGTCTCCTAACAAAAGTAATAGCAGCCCTGGAAAAGCCCAGGCCGGGACTGAGTGCAACGAGTACTAGGAGTCGGACGATGTTTGGATCGAGATCTAGGCATCAAGTAGCGATTCGCGGTGACACATGCAGCACAGTGGGGACACCATACGTGTTTTTATCGCCAAGTGCGAATGCTCGATGCAGCTTTTTTGCAAATAATCCTCAGGGCTGAGTGCCGCAGTCTTTGAAGCGTGGCGCTGGCCTCGGTAAGATGCGCTCACTTTTTCGCAATAGCCCAACTCAGGATTCCCCCGCCATGAGCATCAAATCGGATAAATGGATTCGCCGCATGGCCCAGGAACACGGGATGATCGAGCCTTACGTCGAGCGCCAGGTGCGTGGTGCCGACGACAGTCGCGTGATCTCCTACGGTGTTTCCAGCTATGGCTACGACGTACGTTGCGCTGATGAATTCAAGGTGTTCACCAACATCCACTCGGCCATCGTCGACCCGAAGAATTTCGATGAGAAGAGCTTCGTCGACATCAAGAGCGATGTCTGCATCATTCCGCCGAACTCCTTCGCCCTGGCTCGTACCGTCGAGTACTTCCGCATTCCGCGTGATGTGCTGACCATCTGCCTGGGCAAGAGCACCTATGCGCGCTGCGGCATCATCGTCAACGTCACGCCGCTGGAACCGGAATGGGAAGGCCATGTGACGCTGGAGTTTTCCAACACCACCAACCTGCCGGCGAAGATCTACGCCAACGAAGGCGTGGCGCAGATGCTGTTCCTGCAGTCCGACGAGGCCTGTGAGGTGTCGTACCGTGATCGCGGTGGCAAGTACCAGGGGCAGACCGGTGTGACCCTGCCGAAAGCTTGATCAATCAGGCGGGCAGTAGAAGCCGGGCAACGCCCGGCTTTTTCATGAGCGAGAATCGGAGTCAGGGAAGATGGCCATCAGCACGATATCGAAGCGAGTCGTATTCTGCATCCTGCTGTTCGGCTGCCTGTCAGCTCGCGCTGAGCTGCAGGTGTATTCGGGCAGTAATGTGTTTGGCCTCGTGCCCACGGCGTCGCCAGCGGATTTTGCCATGACCCTTGGCGAGCCCACTGCGGAGCTGCCGCTGCACGGTGGGCGCCGTGGTCTGCTGTATGGCAACAGCCTGATGCTGGTGTTCGATGGTGACCGCTTGCGGGAAGTGCGTTGCTGGTTGGTGCCGCGTTTCACCGCTGATCTCTATTTGGGCTGGTTGCAGGAGGTGCGTGCTCGCGCCGGGCTGGAAGGCTTCGTACTGGATGATCGGCTGCGCCTTGGCATGTCGCGTGAAGAGGCGGAGTCGGCGCTGGCAGGGCTGGAGGGTTCGGCCGACCAGCACTCGGCGGTGGCGATCAAGCATGGCCAGCCGATCTGGCTGGGCTTCGGCAGTGCCGACAATTATGGTCAGGCCGAGGGCGGCGAGCCGCAGGTGCTGGTCTCACTCACCGTGCATTTCGACGCGCAGTAGGCCTGCTGAAAGTTGGAATGAGTATCTGCTGGAGCACTCTACCCTCTGCAAGCCACTCTGAACGAGGGTAGAACCATGTCCATTTCAGCCTTTACCTTGATCTCCTGCGGGATTCGGGTTGGCGATATTCCTGGCCAGCCGGGACCTGATATTCCCGATCAGCCCGGCAAGCCCGTGCCGCCGCAGGAGCCGGGTGAGCCGACCTTGCCGGATCAGCCACCTCCTGCGCCGGTCGCCGGTTGCTGCCCTTGAGACATCTGCGAGTGCAGTGCTTGACCGCGCGAGTGGTCAACGGACGGCTCTGAGGGGCGCTCCATGCAAATGCCGAATACGAAGAAGCCGGGCGATTGCCCGGCTTCTTTTTATGCCTGCGACTATCAGGGCACCAGTGGCAGTTCGCGCTTGTGCCGCGTGTTGTCGTAGGTGCGCACGATGGTGGCGTAGGCTTCGTCGCTGACTTTTTCGCCATGCAGGAAGGCATCGATCTCGGCGTAGGTGACGCCATGCGACTCCTCGTCCGGTTTGCCCGGGCGCAGCTCTTCCAGGTCGGCGGTCGGCGTCTTCATCACCAGGTGCTGCGGCGCGCCCAGGTGCTTGGCGATAGCACGCACCTGATTCTTCACCAGACCGGACAGCGGGGCGACGTCGCAAGCGCCGTCGCCGAACTTGGTGAAAAAGCCCATTACCGCCTCGGCGGCGTGATCGGTGCCGATCACCAGGCCATTGTTGGCGTTGGCGATGGCGAACTGGGCGACCATGCGGATGCGCGCCTTGATATTGCCGACGACGAAATCGCGGCGGGCGTCGGTCAGCTTCTGCAGGTGGCTGACCTGTTCGCCGAGGCCGCTCACGCTGTCGGCGATATTGACCGTGTCTTCTTCATCGGCACGGATGAATTTCAGCGAGTCCTGGGCGTCATGTTCGTCGTGCTGGGCGTTGTGCGGCAGGCGCACGGCGATGAAACGGTAACCCGTATCGCCCGTTTCGGCGCGCAACTCCTCGACCGAGAGCTGGGCCAGGCGTCCGGCGGTCAGTGAGTCGACGCCGCCGCTGATCCCCAATACCAGCACTTTGAGCCCGGAGTTCTTCAGGGTGTGCTTGATGAACGTCTTGCGCCGCTCTATCTCTGCGCTCAGCGCTGCCTCATCGGCGAATGGCGGCACCACATCGAGGGCGGCGGCGATTTCGGCTTGGCGGTTGCTCATGTCTGGGTCCTCACTGGGTCACGCGAAAGACGTGTTTCAGGTAACTGACGAAATTCTCGTCGCGGCACTGCGTCTTGCCGGGGGTATCGGAGATCTTCGCCACTGGCTGACCGTTGCAGGCGATCATCTTGATCACGATGTTCATGGGTGTAACGCCGGGGATGTCGCAGGTCAGGTTGGTGCCGATGCCGAAGCTTACGTGGATTCGCCCGGAAAGTGCACGGTAGAGCTGTAGCGACTTGGGCAGGTCGAGCCCGTCGGAGAACACCAGGGTCTTGTTTCTGGGGTCGATACCGAGTTTCTCGTAGTGGGCAATGGCCTTTTCTGCCCACACCAGCGGGTCACCGGAGTCATGACGCAGGCCGTCGAAGAGCTTGGCGAAGTACAGATCGAAGTCGGCGAGGAAGGCATCCATGGTGATGCAGTCGGTTAGGGCGATGCCAAGCAAGCCACGGTATTCGCGCACCCAGCAGTCGAGCGCGGCAATCTGGCTGTCGATCAGCCGCGGGCCGAGTTGCTGGTGCGCCATCAGCCATTCGTGGGCCATGGTGCCAATGGGCTTGAGGTCGAACTCGCGTGCCAGGTGCACGTTGCTGGTGCCGACGAAACGGCCGGGAAAGTCACGTTTGAGGATGTGCACCGCCTGCTCCTGCACGCGGTAGGAGAAGCGCCTGCGGGTGCCGAAATCGGCCAGCTGGAAGTCGGCCAGCTCGCTCGGTGAGGCTTCGGCCTTGAGCCAGTCGAGCTTCTCGTACAAGCGCTCAGCAGCCTGTTCCAGCAACACTTCGCGGTAGCGATAGCGGTTGCGCACTTCGCTGACGATGGCCAGCAGCGGCACTTCGAAGAGGATCACGTGCAGCCAGGGGCCGCGCAGGCGGATGTTCAACTGGCCGTCTTCGATGCTGGTATGCACGTAGCGCAGGTTGAAGCGGAACAAACTCAGAAAGCGGATGAAGTCGGGTTTGATGAAGGGAATGCTTTCGAGAAATGCGAGCTGGTCGATACTCAGGCTCAGCTCGCTGAGACGTTCGATCTGGTAACGGATCTCGGCCAGGTAGGGCGTCAGGTCTTCGCTGCTGCGGCAGCGGAACTCCCATTCCACCTCGGCATTGGGGTAGTTGTGCAGCACCGCCTGCATCATGGTCAGCTTGTAGAAGTCGGTATCCAGCAGGTTCTGCACGGTGCGCTCGGCGAAGATACTCTCGCTCATCGCAGGTTCTCCTTGGCTAGGGCGCCATCCAGCTGTTCCAAGCTGGTGGCCAGTGTGATGCCCTGTTCGCGCATGGCGATGCAGGCGGTTTCGGCCGTTTCGCTGGCGATGGCTCGGCAGGCTGGCAGGTAGACGATCACTTCGAAGCCGGCGCGGCGCAGCTGCAGGGCAGTGGTCTTGACGCAGTAGTCCAGGGCCAGGCCGCCGACCAGTACCAGCTCGACGTCATTTTGCCGGAGAAACTCGATCACGCCCGTGCTGCGCTTCTCGGCCAGGTCGTGATAGCAGGCACCGTAGGGATGCAGGTCTGGCTCGACGCCTTTCCACACGAAATAGTCGTAATCCAGCGGCGCCGGCAGGCCGTCGAGCAGTTCGAAGCCGGGCGTACCGGGCACGCAGTGGCTGACCCAGGTCAGGTCTGCATTGGCCAGCGGCAGGGGGCGCAGCATCTCATCGTGTCTGTCGACGACCCAGGCTGCCTGGGGGCTGTGGGCGTCCTTGCTGCCGATGCGCAGTTGGGTGCGTGCAGCCAGTTGGTTCAGCGCCGGAACGATGGCGTCGCCTTCGGGAACCGGCAGCTCGTTGGGGCACAGTGGGGTGAAGCCCTTCTGGGCGTCGACGTCGAAGCTGGCGATCTTCATGGTGCGCCTCCTTCTCGTGGGTGAGTGACTACATATTTCATCTGATGAAATATGTAGTCAAGCGTTTTTATCAAATCCTTCGTGAAAAAGAACGAGTTATTGGTCAAGATGAAATAAGTACATGAAGGAGCAAGCGACAGGATGAGTGCAGTGGAGGTGCTGGCTGGGGTGGATATCGTTGCCCTGCGCCTGAGCGAGGAGGGGGCGTTGCAGGTGCTCCTGCTGCGTCGCCAGCGCGAACCCTACGCGGGGCAATGGGCGCTGCCGGGCGTGCTGGTCAACGGCCGTTGCGCCGATACCAGTCTGGATGCCGCGGCAGCCCGTGCGCTGGTGGACAAGGCGCGCCTGCAACCGCAATACCTGGAGCAGGTGGCGACGGTCGGTAACGGTGTGCGTGATCCGCGTGGCTGGTCGCTGAGCACCTGCTATCTGGCGCTGCTGGGGCCTGATGTCGAACCACAGGATGAAAACCTGCGATTCGCCGAATTGTCGGGCGTCATCGCAGGGGCGCAAGCATTGCCGTTCGACCACGCGCAACTGGTGCGTCTGGCGGCCGAGCGGCTGCGCGGCAAGTCGGTTTACAGCTCACTGCCGCTGTACCTGTTGGCATCGCGATTCACCGTGACCGAAGCGTTGATGGCGTTTCAGGGGTGTCTGGGCGAGCCGGTGCAGCACACCACCCTGCGCGGGAGGCTGGAGCGGATGAAGGCGCAGGGCTGGATCAGTGATACTGGCGAGAAGAATTATCCGAAGATGGGGCGACCGCAGAATCTGCTGGAGCATCGCCCGCACGTGGGAGAGGCCTTCATTTTCGACCGTAGTCTCCTGGCTTAGGGAAACTCTGAAAAAGCCCTACACCGTCACTCCCGCGAAGGCGGGGATGACGACTATTTCAGACCATCCCTAGCGGGCGCTCCCTGAATTGCAGGCAAAAAAATAGGCGCCAGAGGCGCCAGGGGAGCATTTCAATCGATGCATAGTCTCTGAGCCTGCTCTGTTCGGGAAGTTCCATCCGATGATGGAAAAAAGCCATCTTTTTCTGCATGCAAAAGAAAAGGCGCCAAGGGCGCCTTAAAACGATGATCTATGGAGTAAGTCGATTATTCAGAGTGGGGCGCTGAGGTAAAGGTTCAGCGCCGTCCGACGAACGGTCATCACTTCGCCGGCATCAGCAGCAGGCGCTGTTTGCCGTAGACCTTGTCCAGGTTCTCCGCCTTGAACGGGAAACTCATGTAGCCACCCTTGAGCCATGACTCGATGCCGTCGGCATAGTGCGGGCTGGCCGGGTTGCCGGACTGGCCCGAGCTGTTGACGCCGACCAGCGGTTCGTCGGCGGCAAAATCCACCACGATGCGCATGGCGGGGATCAGGAAGGTATTGAAGTCCTGACCCCAGGCATAGGCCGCTACGTTCAGCGTGCCGTGATCGCCACCTGCCGGGTAGGGGCCGCGATCCAGGTAGCTCTTCAGTGCGTTGATGCTGGTGCGCTGGCTGGCGCTCATGTAGGGCGCCATGCGCGTGGTGTCCGTCACCCACTCATAGGTATGCAGCTTGCCCCATTGCCAGTTGCGCCGCTCCGTACCCAATCGACTTTCCAGCAACTCGATACTCGCCGCCAGGCTGCGGGCCAGGATGGTTGGTTTGTCTTCCTGCTGCGGCGTGCGGATGTCATTCCAGAATGGGCTGTCGGCACGGCCAAGCAGGTGATCGGCCTGCGCCGAATAGGAGGTGTTGGCGGTTTCCACCAGCGCCTTCCAGGCTGGACTGTCCTCCGGGCCCAGTTCGTCGAGGAAGGTCTGCCGGGCGCTTTCATGCAGGAAGGCGCCGTAGATGGCAGCGTCGGCCGAGTTGGCGGCGAGTTTGCCGTCGAATGCCAGCAGACGCTTCAGTGCTTCATCGGCACGTGCGCGCTGGCCTGCGGGCAGGGCGGCGATGGCTTGGCGCAGTGAGTCGTGCATGGCCGGGTCGTTGAACATGGCCTGCAGCTTGGCGACGAAGGGCGAGGTTTGGTCGTACTGCATGGCGATCATGCTGCGGCCATCGTGACGGCCGTTGCCGGCCAGTTCGGCGATGCGCTCAGCGCGTTCCGGGTAGTACCAGGAACTGGACAGCTGCATGCCGTAACCGGGCGGTACGCTGCGGTCGTTGGCAGTGCCGAGCCAGCCCTGTGGCGGGTCCTGATCGTAGGGGTGCAGCATCGGATCGGCAAAGCCATCCCAGGCGTAGCGCTCGTCCCAGCCGGGCGAGGGCAGCAGGCCGCGGCCTTCGCGGCGGTTCGGGTAGCGACCGGTAACCTGCCAGCCGATGTGCTGGGCGTCGGCGAAGACGATGTTCAGCGGCATGGCGCGGATTTCCCGCGCTGCTTCGAAGGCCTGGTCGACCGACTGCGCGCGCGACAGATCGAAGAAGGCGTCGAGGCTCTTGTCACGTTCGAGCTGAGTGGTTTTCAGGGCCAGGCCATAACCACTCTGCAGTGGCAAGGGCTGCAGCATATGCTTGCGCTCGCCGAGCACCGAGTTGAGCAGTGGACCGTTGCGGGTCTCGTAGAGCGTTTCGCGAATCGGGCGCTGGCCGCGGATGAAGAAGGTCTCCTGGCGTTCGCTGACCGGCAGCCACTTGCCATCGGCCTGGTACATCAGGCGGTTGCCTTCACGTTTGATGCGCTCCAGGTAGATGTCCTGGTTGTCGCCCATGACCATGGTCATGCCCCAGGCCAGTTTGCCGTTATAGCCGGCGACTACTGCCGGTACGCCGGCCAGAGAAATGCCCGCGGCTTGATACTTGGGCGAGCGGATCTGCACGAAATTCCACAGCGAGGGCATGCTCAGTGGCAGGTGGGTGTCATTGGCCAGCAGGCTCTTGCCGCCACGGCTGCGCTGCGGGGCGATGGCCCAGTTGTTCGAGGCGGCGACGCCGAGCATATGCTGTTCGGCTATCTGCGCCGCGGTGCGGGAAATCGCCTGCAGGCCTGGCAACTGGCCCTTGAGGTCAAGGCCGGCGAGTTTTTCTGCCTCGGCGAAGGGCAGTGGTTCGTCCGGGTAGATCGGCAGCAACCAGGGCAGTTTGTCGACGCCCACCTGCTGAGCCATGGTCAGCGCGGCGATCTCTTCCTGCAGGTTCACTGCCAGGCCGAAATTGAGCAGGCAGAACAGCAGCACCGAATCCTCGGGCTTCCAGTACTCGGGGCGGTAGCCGGCCTCGGCCAGATCCATCGGCAGGCGATCACGGTAGCGGAATAGGTAGGCGTTGACGCCGCGTGAATAGACTTCGAAGAAGCGCTTCAGGCGCGGCGAGGCGTCGGCGTAGAGCACTTGCGCACTCTTTTTCAGATTGACCGCCCGCATGAAACGGTCCATTTCCAGCGCGCCGGGCCCTGCCATCTCGGCCAGTCGGCCCTGAGCCAGCAAGCGCATGCCGACCATCTGGCTGAGGCGATCACCGGCATGCACGTAGCCCAGGGTAAAGAGGGCGTCGTGGAAGGTGCTCGATTCGATCAGCGGCATGCCAAGCGCGTTGCGGCGCACCGATGCGCTTTCGCCCACGCCCTGAATGCGCTCGACGCCGCGAGTGGGCGGTACGCTGTCGGCATAACGGCTATTGAGCAAAGACTGGCAGCCAGCGAGGCTGGTCAGTGAGGCGGCGAGAGTCAGGTAGGCCAGCGTGCGCATGGCGAATTTCCTTGGTGTGCGGGCGGTCGCGACCGGTCCTGCAGTGACCGGCCACAAAGGCGCCAAGGTAATGAGGCTGGTGGAGCCTGGCAAGAGGTCTCAGAGCCCGCTCAAAATTCTGCTGCGCGTCGACAATGCGGCATTTGACCGGGCTGGAACGCCAGCCCGGTCAAATGCCGATTGAAAGTGCGTGAACCGCTGTCGCCTTGGCTTGCTCCCGTTCTCAAGATGTTGAGCAGGTTCTCAGGTGTTTGCCAGAGGCCTCTTCAGCCCTTCATCCAGCAACCAGCGAGCGGCGATTCGTGCCGCGGCCTTGTGCTGCAGCTCCAGCTCGTTGAAGTGTTTTTCGAAACGCCGCCGTTCGGCCTTGTCCAATACCTTCCAGGCTGCGTGAGTGGGCACATTGGCGGTGGCCTCGAAGAGCACGTGGAATACCTGGCAGCGACTGTCGTTGCTCAGGGTGCTGTCGTAGTTATCGAGCAGTACCTTGATGCGAATGGCGCCTTCGATCAGCGGCAGCTGCTCGTCGAGCAGGCTGCTGGCAAGGATGTTCAGATCGCCGCCGATGCGCTGCTGGCGCTCCTGCTGTGCATGCTGCTGGGCCCGCTGGTTCGCCCATACGCGGCGCCAGAGGTGCCAGGCATAAGCGGCCAGGGCGGCGATAAGCAGCAGGCTGGTGAGCAGGAGGGTGAGGGTCAGTGCATCCATGCGCGGCTCAGGCGCCGTGGCACTTCTTGAACTTCTTCAGGCTGCCGCATGGGCAGGGATCGTTGCGGCCGACATCCTTCAGCGTGTTGCGTACCGGCTCCTGATGGCCGTGATTGCAGTGCGGGCCGTGGACATGGCCGTGATCGTGATGATCGTGGTCATGGTTGCAGTCAGGGCCGTGGACGTGGGGTTGGTTGCTCATGATGTTACTCGTGCAGGTTATTCGGGGATGAAATCGCCGGGAATTATCTCGCCATTGCGCGCCATGTGCACGCTGCGACCGAACAACATGCCAGTTTTTACCTCGCCCTTGAGGCTGTAGCGAATCGGTACGTCCGGTTTTTCCAGTGCCTTGACGATCTGCCGGACATGGCGCCAGAGGTTGGTGCGCACCGGCACTTCGAAGGTGTGATGGCCATGGGCGGGAACGGTGAACCACTCGTTGGAGTAGCCCTCGGCCAGTTGAATGCCGTTGAGCTGGACGTTGTAGTCCAACCCGCGCACCGGCAGGCTGACGCCGTTGGGATTGTCGATTCGAAAGCGCAGGCGGAACTCCTGTTCGAGCAGCCTGGCCTTGATCACATCAACTTTGATGAGTTGGACGTCCGGGTCCTTGAAGCCACCTGTCATCCAGGTGGAGCATCCTGTCAGGCCTGAAAGCAGGCCGAAAAACATCAATAGGCTGATAATTCTTATCATTTGCGCCTGAGAAAACATTTCATACCCCCATTGCGGCTCAGTGTAACAAGCAAGCGCTTGGCTGCAACGGGGGGACCGTCATTATTTTCAATGCGATAGCGTGAAGCTCTCGGGGCGTTGGTGATCGCGATGGCATGGATGAGAAGCCTGCAGTGTCAGGGCAAAGGAACCTGCGCCATACTGAGCGGCGAATAGGACAGGAGTGTGACCATGAGTCGCTACGAGATCGTCTTCTCCGGGCAACTGGTGCCGGGCGCCCAGCCGGAGCTGGTCAAGGCCAACATGGCCAAGCTGTTCCAGGCCGATGCACAGCGCATCGCCCAGTTGTTCTCCGGGCGCCGCATCGTGATCAAGAACAACCTTGATGCTGCGGCAGCAGAGAAATACCGAACGACTCTGGAGCGCGCCGGTGCTCGGGTCGAGGTTGTCGACATGGATATGCTGGTCGAGGAGGTGGAACTGGCGCCACCTCCGCCAGCCGAGCCGGTATCGGCTCCGCTAGCCGCGCCCGTTGCGAACAGTTCGGGCCGCTTGCATGTCGCGCCGCGTGATGAATACATGGCCGCATTCAGCGATGTGGATGCACCGGATTTTGGTATCGCGCCGGTAGGCAGTGACCTGCAGGATGCCAGGCCAGATGCGCAGGCGCCGCAGGTCGACCTGTCGCAGTTCAGTCTGGCGCCCGTGGGCAGTGATATGGGACAAGCCAAGTCGCCCCCGCCAGCGCCGGCACCGGATACCTCGCATCTGAAACTGCAGAACTGAGCACTCGGTCACTTCGCTCTAAACGCCGTGATCTGCGCAAGCAGTCACGGCGTTGTTGCGTTCGAGGCAGTTAACCCGCTTTGCACTTGGCTGCGGCCTCTTCAGGTTTGAGGTTGCGTACGCTGGTGAAGAACAGCTCGCAGGTTCGTACTTTCTCCGTCACCTGCCATTTTTCTGAACAGGCATTGAGTGTTTGCTGCGGATTGCCTGTCGGCTGCTGGCCCATGCCGGCCTGCCAGCAGGCGGCGCTCAGGTCTTGCCCCATGACCTTGATTCCGGCTGCGTTGGCGGCATCTTCGCTGCCGTGATTGTTGGCCGGGTCGGCGGCGTACCAGATATAGCTGGGATGGTTGGCACCGAGTACGGAGGCCTGTCGCCCGGGAGCAGCATCGATCTGGCCAAGGCCCAGCACGGGAAGATTCACACCATATTGCTGCTGGATCCAGCTACGCACCGGGCTGCCGAAGGCGACCATCGGCAGGCTGGCATCGCCCGCGCCGACGCTCAGTTCGTCGACCATGCGCCGTTGATAGCTGGTGAAGTAACCGTACACACCCTCCAGTGCGCTACCGGCATTGGCTGGCGCGGCAATGGGAGCGATATCGACGATGGTCTGGTAGGCGGGCGTCTGCTCAGGCCGAACGCCGTTGTAGCTAAGCAGCGCTGCCCAACGATCAGTGGTACTCGAGCGCAGGTAATCCTGGGCCTGGGTCAGTGAGTAGTCCGGTGGGAAGTGCAGTAGTTCGACGCTCTTGCGATTATCCAGGGCCATGCCCAAGGGCAGGAAGAAGTACCAGTTGTACTGCCATTTGCCGTCACGATTCAGCTGGCTGGCACCCTGATAGGCCAGGTCGCCGGTGTCGAGCAATTGCAGCAGGGGCTTGCCGTAATCGGTCGGAGCGCCTTGGAAATGCGCATGAATGCGCGCGCCGTTGCGGGTGACACGAACGTTGGCCTGCGGGTAGCCGTCGCGAGTCAGGCTTTGTTGCAGGTAATGTTCGACCGTCTGCTCCAGCGTCCAGTCGCGGTAGCAGATCACGCTGCAGTTGTTGGGATAGGCGAACAGGCGGCTGACGCGCTGGCTGTCTCCCAGGTCCAGTGTTTCCCCTTGCAGCCCACCAGGCTGGTTGGCGCAGCCCACGAGCAGGCTGGCCAGGATAAGAGCGATACCACTTTTCTTGTGCATGGCTTTCTCCTTGTTGAGTGTCCTCACGGGACGTTTCAACTCAAGCAGAAAGCTGTATTAACGCCAGTCAGTTATTCAGGTACGAGCCACAGCATTTCTTGAATTTCTGCCCGCCGTGGCACGGGCAGGGGTCGTTACGGCCGGCCTTGAGCGGCACGGTCGGGTCGAGGAAGAACCAGCGCCCGTCTACTTGAACGAAAGCGGAGCATTCGCGGTGGCAGTGCTCACCATGCTCGTCATGCCAGCGGGCCACGAAGGCGACCTGGGCGTGCTCCGGCTTGCCGCCGAACACTTCGCTGCCCTCGACCTCCAGGCCGAGCCAGGTGCTCCGGGCACTCCAGGTTGCCATGGCGTCGCGGTCGAGCGCTTGTTGCTGGGCGGGCAGGGTGGTGGTTACCAAGTAGTCCACCAGGCCCAGTACATACGCGGTGTAGCGTGAGCGCATCAACAGTTCTGCGCTGGGGGCATGGGTGCCTGCATGGTAGTGCCCGCAGCACTGGCTCAGCGGGTTGCCGCTGCCACAGGGGCAATTGGGAACGAGAGGAGTCATCGCTCTACCACCAGTATTTCCCGAAATTTTGTGGATTAGCCCAGAATTTTGCGTTCAACCAGTCGGGAACTTGCTTGTAATCAAGCAGATCATAGGTGAACAGATGCAGGGTCTGTCCCTCGCGCTGGAATTGTTCACTGGCTTGCAGGGCCAGGGCGAAAAAGTCGGTTTCCTGCCAACCGCATGCCTTCAGGTCGACCAACACCGCGACCCGACTGGCATTGAGGTTGCGGATACCGCCAAGTAGTTGCAGTCCATCGCGTTTGGGTAAGTGCTCCAGACAGTCGACCAAAATTGCCAGGTCGAAGCGCTGTGCGGCCAGTTCAGGCGCTAGGGGAGCGGCAGGTGCGGTGGTGACCTGACATTGTGGGTGGACGCCTTGAAAGGCGCTGACTGCGGGCAGTTCGCTTGCGCCGAGTAGCAGTAGTTTCTCGGGCGTATAGCGGGCGAGCAGTGCCGCAATGGCCTGCTGTGGAGTACGGGTGCTAAGGCTGGCGGTCATCGAACTTCCTCGAAAAGTCTGCAAAGACTAACGTGGTGTCGGTATCAGGCCTAGAGTGAGAGAAAATTATCCGCAGAAGCTGCTATAGCTGGCGGATTGTACAAC
>Ga0208645_1000961_pt1 | contig 27932 bp, 39 predicted proteins | sample VirMetDEL_Sep_01_FD_184519 | JGI IMG/M metagenome (GOLD analysis project Ga0208645, IMG submission 184519) | Aqueous microbial communities from the Delaware River and Bay under freshwater to marine salinity gradient to study organic matter... | ecosystem: Environmental > Aquatic > Marine >... | reverse complement strand
CTTTGTCTATGCCTTGGGTAGCGCACCTAGAATTAAGCGAAACAAAAGGCATCGACAAAGATAGCCACCTTTACCAACATTCATTGACAGAAGCTATGACATATTCACAAGCATTAAAAGTCATGGGAATAACAGAAATTGAATCACTAGAAGATTAAAGATTCATCGGAGGCTTACTTCCACAAGTAAGACTCTAATTGAATTTTTATTAACTAATACTAATACTAAAACTATGAAAACAAAAATAATCGACTCGCCTTATTGGCAACATAAAGAAACTAAACAAGTTGTTTCTTTTTATGGCTCTTCTCCGTTTTATACGTACGAAGAAAAACAGAAATGGGAATTGAAAACAAAGAAGCTTAAAGAAATAACTGATTCATTTGGCAATGTTACATACCACAGAGTATTCAAAGCAAACGACTAAATAAATATGAAAACAAATTATTCAAATATACTATTTTACTATTATAAAAAAGACGGAGCAAGAATTGACGGGCGAACAAACAATTTTGAAACAATGGTTTTAAATTACCGAAAATTACTGAGAGCCAATAAGAAAAACAGAGTTCAAAAGAATTCGTTGCGCTATAAATTTCCACATCAAATAGAATACAATCAAATATAATTATGAAAGCACTGCTAAAAACATACACACTCGACACACTTACAGACATTGAAACTGTCGAGCTTCCAGAAAACTACGACGGCAACCCACACGGAGACACTGTGCCTTTTTCAGTTGGCTCAAACCAATCAATTGAAGTTATTTAAAACAATCATAGCATAGTATAACAACTAAGCCCTAAGTGTAAAAACTTGGGGCTTTTTTTATTTTAGTGTTGACATGCGCTTTTGAAAGCGGTGTACTTAATTAAGTTAATACAATAATGTATTACTATAACTATTAAAAAACTATGACAAACGAAGAACACGCACGCATGAAGGCGCAAATTATAAAGGGCGAAGAAAACTTACGCTCGCATTACGACCTTGAAGACAAGTCGACACTCAAAGGTTTATTATATACTTGTATCGAAATGATACAACAAGACGACAAGCTAATTACTTGCTTGGAGCAAATGAAAGATTCCTTAGAGAAAGAAAACAAGGAGCTACAATTAGAAAAAGATAACGCCAAAGTTATTGAAAGAATACTAAAAGAAGTTATCAAAGAGAAAGAAACAGAACTCTTAGACCTAGGAATTAAAAACAAATGGATGTCCCACCAATTAGAAGGAACAAGCAATGGATAACCCAACAGAAGAACAAGTTATTGATTTACTATGCAATCTCCCTTTCCCTTGTTACTTTGGCAAGGGAAGAGACGGAGTTTTAGAAGTTAACATCCCAATTGAAGAATAAGAATATTATGAAAGACGAATGGGCGAGCACTTGGTATAATTTGATTTGCGAATCAGAACAATTAATAGAAGCAATCGGAGAGGGCGGAAGCGAATGCTTTGCCCCAAGCCAACTTAAAGAAATGAATAATAAATCTATTCGTTTATCTAAACAAGCAGAAGCCATAGCAAAAGCTTGGAGACAAAACAGAAGTGACAATTTATATGAATTAGCAGTCAAAAGATACAGAGAAATTATAAACTAATAAAATAAACTTATGGAAAATATAAAAACAGAAACAGAAATACTTACAGTTAAACAGCTAGAGCATTTTATATGGCAATTAGAAATGGCTTATGCTGAACTTAAAACATTCGAGTCTTCAAATTATTCCGTGTCGGAAATAGATAGAGTCGATGAATGTAACGGAATGTTAATGGATGCCTTGTATGAAAATTGCAAGGATTCAGAAATGACATTCCCAGAAAAACTAAAAGAGTTATTCAAACACTTAGCACATATACAACAAACTAAATAAACTTATGGAAAATATAGAAACAGAAATAGAAAGACCCAAGCTTACTCAATTTGAGATAGCTTTAATAGAACGAATCTTCAAACTAGGATTCGACTACCACAGGCTTAGCGCTAGTGGCAAAGAAACATACAACGAACTATGTAGTATACTAGGAGTATCAAACCCCGAAGAGATAGAAAGCGGGGTATCAAAGTGAGTTCACCAACAGAAACATTAAATGTATATGCTAACTATTTAGAAGAAGGCGCAACTTTTGCTCCTCAACTTTCGGATGGTGAGCTACTAGACATAGTCATTGAAGCAACGAAAGAAGAACCAAGCGCAGAAGGCTTGCCAACTGACAGAGATATTCTTGTGGCAATCCATGGCGCATTGTATCAACGCTTCAAGAAGGAGTTCAACTATGAGACATTAGACAAGGAGGTATCCAATGCCTAATTGGTGTGAAAATGTATTAAGAATCCAAGGCGACAAAGAATCTTTGCAGAAGTTTCTCTTGTCTTGCAGATGGAAGGGCGCAAAAGGTAGGAGTGAATCCTTTTCTTTCATGCCATTTACCCCAAAAGAATACCAAGAAAAATGGGATTCCGATTGGGCGCGTGAATATTGGGGAACGAAGTGGGACGCAGATACCCACGGCATCTCCATATCGAAAGACGGCAGGCTATGTTACATATCTTTTGACACTGCTTGGTCTCCGCCAATACCAATGATATCAATATGGGAGAGGCTTTATCCAAGCTTATCATTTACTATACGCTACTATGAAGGTGGTATGTGGTTCATGGGAGAAGACGGAGTTGAAGAAGACCTACCAGTGTTGACAGATAACAACGAAGAACAAGAGGAAGCGCACTCAGTTTATGTTGAGAAGTTTCTTAGCTTTGAGGACATAGACGGAGAGGCTTACAGAACTATGATAAGTATTCCATTAATAGAAGGAGAGAAGCTATGAGGTTAGACGAAATCATTAGGTTAGACGAAATCATTTCAGAAGACCCTGACATCCGCGCAATTGATACTGTCGTTGAGTTCTTATCTCATGACACTACCACGGATGAAGACCTTGCCTTCGAGCCAAGAGCATCACTCGCCAATCACCTTACCAAATTGTTGACGACATTGCGCAAGAGTATTGTTGAAGACCTTTCGGTAGCTCACAGAGATTGGGAGGGTGAGAAGGCTGACCACGATATTAAAGAAGCAAAGATAGAGAGGGCTTATGAATAAAGAAAACCTTTTCATCTCACTAATCATAGTATTTTTAGTGATGTCATACGCTTTGTTATTTTTATATTAGTTAATAGTTGACAGGCAACCACATGTGTCATAGGAATCTACCTATGGCACATTTTTATAACTGCACAAAAATCAAACAACCATTTCTTGAGAAAGAAATTACTACCCCAAGCCAAGCTAAGAAACATAGTGATAAGATATTTCCTAGCATAACTACACTGATTGGTTCAACAATCAAAGACCCCTTCTTGGATTCAATACATAAGCCACGCTCGCTAGTTAAGTTCGCGAGGATGTCGGAGTATGATGACCTAAACTGGAAAGACCTAGAGCAACTGTGCTATGGTCTTGTTGAATCTCCCGAAGGACACATGATTCCAAGCGCTGAGTTTGGGACACAGGTTCACAACTCTTGTGAGAAGTTATTGAACGCAATGAAGTTCGGTGACGATGACTATCCGCCAAGCTTATACGATGAGTATGCCCAACCGTTTATCGATTGGGTTAAGGAAAACAATTACAAAATTGTTGGGACAGAATATCCTATCGCAGATAACCTTATTAAAACCTGTGGCACAATTGATGTTGTGCTAAAAGATGAGACGCGAAATCATATATTCATCTGTGACTACAAGTGTAGAAAGAGTAGACAGTTCTACGACAAGGACTTGTGGCAAATGGCTATTGAGTGCGAGATGATAAGGCGCAGAGGATTAGACTACCTACCCAGTTGTATCTCTGTGTGTATTGACATCAATACTGGCAAGCATCATCACAAGAAGTGGGATGAAGATAAGATGAAGGACGCTATACAAATTGTGAAGTATATCTCTAAACTATATTGGGCAATAAGAATGTAATGAAGAATCCAAACTTAGCATACTACGAAGAACTAATACACGGAGAGGACGCGATACAATTCGACGGACTTGACTACGCCATAGTTGGTACAAGCCACGATGGTTACTATGTGTATGATTACGACAGAATGATTCAGTGTTTCATTGCTGATTCAGATATGAATGAGGACGAAGCCATCGAATGGATTGATTACAATGTCCTTGGCACGAATGCGGGCAAGGGATTTATTATACTTTACTCTAATGAATCAATATGAAATCAAATATAAGCACGGAGACATGTCCAAAGAATATGTGGGCACAACAGTTAAGTGGGCACGAGACGAGAAGCAAGCGATTGGTTTCATATGTTCTAATAAGCCTGATAAACTTATGCGATGTTCTTCAAAGAAAAATGCTTTCCTTCAAATCATCTCTATAAAATGTATATAAGCGCAAACAAAGTTAAGGAGTTCAGAGAACTAAATAAACCCAATGATTGCCCTATACTATGGACGAAGATAAAGAACCCAGTGCTTGACCACGACCACCAGACGGGTGAGGTACGAGGGGTAATAGATAACAACGCAAACAATCTTATAGGTGTTATCGAGAATAAATTTTTCTCATACTGTGCGGGCAACAAGGCAGACTTGCCTGATGTATTGCGCAGAGTAGCCGACTACTTAGATAGACCAAGGACTGGGTACTTGCACCCAGTTGGACTCAATCAATTAGTAAGTAGGTTCAAAAGAAAACATAAGGATGAACAGCTACTCATGTTGTCCCAATTTACTTTTGTTGAGGAAAATGAAATAAAAGCTTGCATTAATACAAAACATAGGGCAAAACTATACCGCACATTACTTAAAACATTTTATGAAACAAAAACTACAAAAGATTCAGAGCGAGTTGAACGCTCCAAAAACTCAGTTCAATAAGTTCGGTAACTTTTATTACCGAAACCACGAAGACCAATGCAACGCATTGAAACCTCTTCTTGAAAAGTATAATACAACTCTCATCGTATCAGATGAGATAAAAGAGATGACAGGAATTATATTCTGTGAATCAACTGTTGCGTTGTACTGCACTGAAACAAATAAATTAGTTGGTGCATCAAAGGCACAAGCTGGGATTGACCCAAAGAAAAAAGGAATGGATATTTCTATGACCTTTGGTTCGGCTTCAAGCTATGCTCGCAAGTATGCAATCAACGGGCTCTTCCTATGTGACGACAACAAGGATGCTGATGCTACCCACAAGTTTGATAGCAAGCCAGTGACCGAAAAGTCTCCACTTGAAACAGAGGAGGAAGAATGGATTTAACAAGAGCCTGCGAGCCACTCATCAAACCCAAGGAAGCTTGCGCAATCTTGGGAGTTAACATGAACTCCTTGAGGAGTTACATTAAAGCAAAAAAGTTTCCCACATATCAGCTATCGAAGAGATGCTTTCGATTCAGAAGGTCAGAGATAGAAGATTTCATTAACAATAATATTAAATAACTATGGAAAAAGAATACGATAATACTAACGGCGGAGCGTTGTTCCCCAATGACAGAAAAGAAAAGGAGTCACACCCTGACTTCAGAGGTAACATAAATATAGAAGGTAAGGATTACTGGATTAAAGGATGGAAGAAGAGTTCCAAGTCAGGAATGAAGTTCATGTCCCTCTCAGTAACCCCGAAGGAAGCAACAAAGCCTGCGCCTGCCTCTAATGAGGAAGACCCATTCTAATGAAAGCGCCAACCCACACATCTGCTTTACCCGACACCTCAGGATACTATGACAAAGCTTGGTATGATGAGTACAGAGAAGAAGTAGTCAGGAATCTTTTAGCGGTAACAGCGAAGAAGAACAATGACTATACCACTGGCACAACTAACACTAATCCATTCGCAAACTTTGACAGAGCCAAAGACTTTGGGGTTGACCCTCTTATTGGGCTTTGCATTAGGATGCAGGATAAGTTTCAGAGAGCCATGACATTCGCAAAAGATGGCAAGCTTGAGGTTACGGAAGGCAATGACCAAGTCGAAGATATATTCTTTGACATCATGGGTTATTGCTTGCTCGCTCAAGGTATGCTCGAAAGAGATAAGCAAGTTAAGAGGCATATCTTTTAAATAATAATAAGCAAATGCTAGGTTGACATCGAAGTCAGCCTAGCATTTTTTCATATGAACACCGCACTACAAACTCAAACTAAAAACTTATATGGAGATACCGCACAACAAGGATGCCGAGGAAGCTGTACTAGCTTGTTGCATCAACGGAGGAGACACTAATATATTTGAAACATCACAACCACTACTGAGCTCAAAGGACTTTTACTTTGAAGACCACCTGCTAGTATGGGAATCAATGTGTGAGCTTTCGAGTGAGTCAACCACCATTGACTTAATCACAGTAACCGAAAGGGTTACTTCCAAGAACCCAAACATGAGGCTCACGACGATGGAGATATCCGATAAGGTTCATACCTCTGTGGGTTTGATGAACTACATTGATATCATACTAAAGAAGTCTCAGCTTCGGGCAATGCGCAGAGAGTACATGACTGCACTCGACAAGATTAAAGAAGACAAAGACCCACAGGTAATACAAGATGACATAACCAGAGAGCTCGATGGGTTCAAGCCAAGAGAGAAGGAGGTTACGCATATCAAAAACTCTTTGGATGTAATCAAAGATGAGTTCGAGGCAATGGCTAGGGGAGATTTCAAACACGAATATATAATGACCCACATACCTCACTTGGATGAGAAGATAAAGCTTGAGTTAGGCTGTGTGTTTACGATTGCCGCACCGACAAGTGTGGGTAAATCAGCACTGAGTATGAACATAGCGATGCGCAGTTGTTCTAAGGACAAAACACCGACCTTGGTATTCAGCCTTGAGATGCCACAGAAACAGCTTACGAAGCGTATGATAGGGGCTATGTCCAAATCAAATACAAAACAGATTGAAGAGGCAGTAGCGTCCCATAAAACCATAGATAAGGTGAACAATGCAATCGACAAATTAAATGTTATGCCATTGCACACGATTCATACAGTAAAAAGCATCAATCAAATTGCCAGCGATGTGCGCAGATACAAGAAAGAGAAGGGCATAAAGCTAGTGGTCATTGATTACTTGCAACTAATACCGTTTGACGCAGGCAGAATGGGCAAGGCAGACGGCATTGCTATGATTTCACAGAAGATAAAACAGATAGCACTAGAGAATGATGTGGCTATCATACTATTATCTCAGCTCAATCGCGAGGGAGCGCGGTCAGACCGACCGGATTTGTATCACCTCAAGGATAGTGGTAGTATCGAGAACGATGCCGACATCGTTTTGATTATGAATTGTAAGAACAATGACCCCGAGTCTGCTAAGTTCACGGATGATTACGGTACTTATATGCACATCAACTATGTGATAGGGAAGAACAGAGAGGGAGAGCGCGGGGTTCGTGGTTTCTTTAAGTTCTATTCTTCTTATGGAATTTTTTATTAACCCTCAATAATTATGGACGCAATACAATTAAAAGAAAATACTGTCGAAAGACTTCAGACTAGAATAGATATGATTCGAGATGAGTCTCGCACCTTGTCGCATCGTATAGCAATCATGGGCAATAGGCGCAAGGAGTTGCAAGAAGAAAAGAAAAAACTTAAAGGTTTACTTCTTGAACTTGAGTCATAGTATATAATTAATTTTAAGGTAAGTGTTAGCAGTAATGCGCACAAAGGGCGTCATAGTCCTTAGTTGAATCCTTAAATGTGTGGTAAAGCCCTGCTTGGTTTTTTATATTTCCCAAGTGGGGCTTTATATTTTACCACACTAGATGTCTAAAAACTCTCGCGTTATACGAGTGGGTCTTGGTTCTATTTCTTCAAAGAGTCCCAAGAATCCTTCTTCTTTCTTTTGCATTCTCCTCTTCATGAAGTAACGCTCTCTTTCTCTTTTGAAGTCACGAAGTTCTGGCACTACATAATGCAAGGTATCGTACAACGGTAACTGTTTAAGGATACCTGATTCAAAAATCTTTTCTGGTGCTGAACCTTCTTTCTCAAACATCGCAGTCATCTTGTCACCTGTGTCAATTACGGCAGCTAAAGGAGCGGGTAATGCAAAGTTCATTACAGCAGTACCATATCCTTCGTTCCGTCCTTTGTACAACAAGTATTTATTTATACCAGCAACACGAACCATTGAGTTAAAGGTATAGTCAGAAATATATCCTACGCGTCCTGAGATAATATCTTTAACGAAATCAACTGGGATGCCTAGTAGCACGAAGTAACCCATGAGTGCCACAAGTGCAAGCATACCTTCTTTGAGTTCGTCAACACCTTCCTTGCCTCCAGTCTTCACGGCTTTGTTTAGACCCCTAGCTATTTTGTTGAACGCTAGATTGCGAGCAGTATTTATCTGAACAATCATAAATGATTTCATTGTATACCACATACGCATATTCGGGTCTTGCCTCACAGCCAATGGCATACGAAGCTCAGACAACGGTTGGTTCTGGAATAGCTTAGCTACAAGCGTGCTCTTAATTAAATCTTGTTGCCTTTGATTCCTGTTCCGTGGCTCAGTTCTTAACGCAACCAAGAGTTCCATTGGTTCGTTCGGGTTAGTTACTTGTGGGCTAAGGAATCTGTTTATCTCTGCTAAGAACTTTCTTTGCTTGTTGTTAAACCTTCCTTCAAATTCTTTTTTGATAGAGCCATCTGGGTTAATGTAAGATAAGTTTAGACCCTTAGATATATTCATGTACCTCCTATAGTTTGCATCCATAGTAGTGTTCTTCATGATTTGGTCTAGCTTGCGGAAACCCGTTAGCTTCAATCCCCGTGAAGTTATCTTCATTAGTGCCGCATCTTTATCGCCACCAAAGTTCTCCTCAATCATCCTGTTTTGGTCTAGGTAATCTCCTACATTGAACTCCCTATTACCAATCATCGAACGAAGTGTTGGCAAGAACCCGTTGTCGTACATGATGAAAGGCAAATCATACAACTGAGACATTGTAGATGTAACCTCAACAAGTAAACTAAAGTAACTGAACTGACGCATCCATGCAAACAGTTGAGCTTCTTGCGCACCCTTAGACATGATTGCCTTATATATTTGTGGCAAGTATTCTCTAAACTTTTGTTGGGATTCTAAATCTGGATTCTCTCTCATTAATTTAGCAACCAATCTGCCTAGTTCTGACGTAGGGTCATAATCAACTGTGATTCTATCTTTGCTCGGAGAGTTTGCCTCTGGCTTATTTAACCCAGCAAAATTAGCTGTCTCAATAGTAGTAGTCATTTGTATGATATACTTATTGAATGCTTTCACTGGGTCTAAATAAAATTGTACATCTTCCTCTGATAGCTTTTCGATGACACGGCTCTCTTGAAAGTTAGAGCGACCCTTGCCCTTATACTTGGGGTCATTAAATAGTTTTTGGATAAACTGTACCTCTTGGATAGAACCTTCCTCGATGGGAGGTTGCGGTGTGGGTAACATTATTGGAACAATCTCAATCTCTTGTTCTGTTACACCTAGCTCAGCAGCCCTCCTTGCTCTACCTGTTGAGGCAGCAGATAGCCTACCAAATGTACCGATGTCTTCACCATTTAATTTAAGTACAAACCGCTTTGACTTTAGATTTGCCCTACGCTTGTTCTCTGCGTCTATCTCTCCCAAGAATGTACTTCTGTCTATGCCCGCATACTTCTTGAGGAATCCATCTCTGCCATCTGCGTTTAGATAACGAGGGAAGTATTGCTCAAGGAAGCCGATATCAATACCAGTATCCAGTGCATCATTCATTACATTATCCAGTACCTTACGAACAGCTAGGTACTCATTGTACATACCGTATTGTTTGAGTAACGCATTGCGCTCTTCGATGAAACCAGTTTGTTCATCTGCACCATACCTAGAGTCAGTAGCCTTTGGGCTAAATGAAATCAATGCCCATAGCTTAATGTAATCAGCCTCGTTAGACTTCTTGAGTTCGTTGAACTTATTGGCAAATGGTTTTGCCATCCTGTGTCTAGTAAGAATCTTCTCGTCCTTGTTTTGTAAATACTTATGAAAAGCTTTTTCTAAATCAGGATGTATGTTAGCCAACAGTTGTCCTACTGGAATCAAATACTTGGATGCAAAGCTCATCCCTTTCGGGCTATCTTCCTTGGGTAGGGGTTCGCTCTTTGGTTTTTCTTGTGACTCAAGAGCATTTTGTTGGTCTATAAATTCTTGAGAATCCTGAGTGTAATCATTTACATTATCGGATAGAGTACCAGTGTTAGGAGATATTCTAGAGCGAACTAAATCAATTAGCTTTTGGTCAACTGGTCTAGCCTCGGGGTCCATTTGTGCTAAAAGGTTTACTGAATCAATAAACAATGTAGCAACATCTGGGTTCTTTAATATATCTGCCTTAAAGAAATTTGATATGTATCGTTGTACATCTTGTACAAGTAGTGTGACTTTCTGGAAAGCCGTACCATTTTTTAAAATTGCTTTTCGCCTTGTGCTTTCTTCACTAGGAGTACCGTATGAAAATTCTTCTAACACTGCCCTAAAGAACTCAGCCCCTCTTCCGTGATGTTGACCATGATTATATTGATAACCTTGACCGCCATACAATTCGTCCATTAACTCTCTTTGGGAAGGAGTTAAAGATTTGCTAATGTCTTCGTATAATTTAGAAATATTTTTACCTTTTTTATTAGCGGCAACTCTAGCTAATGCGTGCATTAATTCATGGCGAACTGTCTTAATTATTCCAGCAGTTCCATCACCCTCTTTCAGCAACATATCTACATAGAATACAATAGTATGGTCATCGTCCGAAAGCACCTCGTCCATAGAAAACAATTTAGCATACGCGTCAGGAGTCTGTGCATACGCATAATACGCAACGCTACTATTACCATTTGGTGCTTTGGTTATAAATTTTACCCTTAGTTTAGTTCCGCCCAAAGCAAGTAACGGTGACTTGAATACTCTATCAAACTTATCTTTAATAAACTTTATAACACCGGCTTCCTCTATGTCTCTTTCTATATCGCTTTCTTCGGGTATTGGGTCAAGCTCTTGACCAACATCTATATCTGGTCTCTCACTCAATCTAGGCAATCTTCGTGCGCCCTTACCAAAATTAGTATAAGTTGTTTTATCGAAAAGACCTTTTAAATAAAAAACAGCCCCACCGGATATTATAATTCTTTTACCAGTTGCGTCAGCGTATTCTTCTATAAAGTTTAGAACATCTTCTCTATCAAACTTTGAAGCAGTAGAAGAGGATTTGTTAATTTTTATTTCAGAATCATTCTCTTGTATCGCAAAACCTTTTAGTGTTTTAAACTTTTTTTTGATTTGTTCCTTTATAGGTGTGCTTGTATCTACCTCTGGCTCTGCCTCTGGCTCTGCTTCTGGTGTAGTAGGTTCTGGTGCGGGCGGGTCTACTGGGTCTGGCTCAGTTGGCTCTGGTGTAGTGGGTTCTGGCTCTGGCTCAGTTGGAGCTGGCTCTGGCTTGCCCTTGAGTTCTACAACTGGGTCTCCATCTCTAGAGATATCATCCGCGTATAGTTCCCTGAACTTTGCCTCTGCTTCTTCTTGGCTACTAGCGACAACTTCTGTTGTAGTCTGTTGACCTGTTTCTTTAGATGTATAGGTAGCGGTATAAGTCTCGCCCTTTGTTTGTTCTATCTCCTTGCCTTTCTTCTTAGGCTTCTTCGGTGTATCTTTTGCCTCACCCTCTCTCTGGAGTCTAGCCTTTCTTTTCTTGGCTGCCCTCAAGGCAAACACATCAGCCATAGCATTTCGCACTCCACTGATAAACAATGGGTCTTCGCTCTTTGCATTGTCCTTAGCGTATTGTTCTCTCTCCTTGATTGCTTGGTCTATCTCTGAATCAGAAAGCTCATCAAGTTTTTTGCTAGTATCAACAGCCGTTTCTGTTTCTACCTGTAAAGCATATTCGGGATTACGAACATTGTATTCAACCAAGTCCCCTTCTCCTAGTATTTCAAGAGAGCCATCACTTCTTTCTACCTCAATCTTCTGGTCTTGCCCAAAGTTTTTAACTTTTACTGTCTCTAGGTTTCCGTTTATATCAAATACTGTTATCTCTGGCTCTGGGTCTCCGTCGAGTATTGCTCTAGCAATTTTCTCTCTGTCTACACTAGGCATTACTTCAAGGATTCTGTCTCTTTCGTCTTCTAGTCTTTGCTGACCCTCTGCTGTAATCTCCTTGCCTTGTAGTATTCTTCCGGAATCTCCGATGCCTGATGCGATACCACCGACTAATCCACCAACCGTAAACTCCATGACTCTTCGACCAAGCGCATCACCCGTGATAAACTTTCGGTCATCATCATATAGGTTCTTAGCCATGATGTCTAGGGTCATACCATCACCAATGGACTCCTGTAGACCCTCAGCTCCACCTCTCTTGAGTGCATTCATAGATGCTTGCCCGAGTGCGTGTTTAAATAATGGTTCAGAGACTGACTTGCCCATCCTTGCTTTTTGAATAACTGCCTTAAAGGCATTAGGCATACCAGCAACGTACTTAAATACTGTAGCATCAAGCACACCTGTTATCGCACCATATCCAAGACTACCTGCCGTGACTTTGTTCTTCTCATCAGCAGACATCTCAGTGATGTTTTTGCCCATAGTTCTTTCTGCGTCATCAATGAACTCCATCTGTCTGTTCATTGTTGCCATAGTATACAAAGAAGTACCTGCCGCAATAGCACCACCAACTGGACTACCAAGGGCTGTACCTGCTGCACCCATACCAATAGTTGTAGCAGCGTATGCTCCCATCTGACCAAGACCTCTGGCAACTTGGCTAATCAATACCTCTGCAGTACCCTGTGGCTGTGATATCTGTTCTGGTGCTAGGTTTTCAAAGAAGTCTCCTACATTCTGGGCATGAGCAATAGCCTTGTTCTCTACCTCTACTCGCTCATCGTTGCGTTCCTTGTAGTCTTCGTAGGACATTGTTCCAGCCTTGTCGCTGTTGATGAACTGCTCCTCTGTCATTGTCTCAGAGGCAATCATAGAAGCTAAATTAAATTGGATGCCCTCTACTGTCTTGCTACCAGTCTCGGCAAATCCAAGTAATGCCTCTCTGAATATAGTACCAAATATATTGTTACGCTTTTCTTGAGGGCGAAACCTTCTTCCATACACGGGAGCTTTGTTGAGTACATCGTACACAACCTTAGCATCATCCATGCCTTGGTATTTAGAGTCCTTAGCTTTTACCCTTTGGGCAAATGATTGTACTGTTTCTTGCATTATATAAATTATTCAGAGAAAAAGCCCATGGGGTCTACACCTAATTTAAGAAATTCTTCTGCGCCTTCTACCTCAAGTATTTGGTCTACATCTCCTATATTAATCTGTTCGTCTTTCCCTCCTTTGATTCTTCTAAATAATTTATTATCTTTGATTTTGTACAAGTCTTTCAATGACTCTGATTCCACTGACTTAACAAATGCGTCAATCTTCTTTGGGTCATACAGTTCATCATCATCGTCATCATCAAAGCTAGATAAGAGCGCCTGTCCGTACAATGCCTTAGAAGCATCTCTACCAAACATTTTAAATATAGTATCTGCTCCAACCTTAAAGTCCTCGTCTGTTGGTTGAGTGACAACTAACTGCCCGTCTTCTCCTACGCTAGGAGTACCGGTGATTCCCAGTGTGGATGCAAACTCTGGATTGTTTTTTAGTAATCCCTGAAGACCAGTCTTAACTGCTTTGTCATCTTTCTTTGCTTTGAACTCACCTATGGCTTCTCCCACTCGATTGCCTAAGTCTGCTATAGCTTGGCTTTGTATTGCAGAGGCATTGGTCATGCCTTGAGCATAGCCACCGTAATTTAATAACCTTGGGTCTACTTGTGTTCCTGTTTTAAATGCCATAATATTATTATAACCCTATTAGTGCCCCTGCTATGCTTCCAAGCCCTGATGATAACCCTGAGCTTCGTGTAGCGTTAGCTTGAGCCTGTGCTCCCTGTAGCGTCATGTCCTGTGAGCGTTGTTGCATTGCTAAATTAATTCCTACATTTGGGTCAAACAATTGTGGACCAGTTGGCTGAGCAGCTAAGCCCGCTGCTTGTCCATATAGGCTAGCTCCCATAGCTGTCTGCTGAGTAGGTCTACCAAACAAGAACTGAGATGGGTCTCCGCCCAAAGCTCTTGATTGTTGGAATCCCATTTGACCAGCTTGCCGTGCTTCTGCTCGAAGTTGAGCCCTTGATGCTTCTCTTCCAAGTAATTCTTGGGCTAATGTTCCTGAGTCACCTACCCTGCCGCGAGATACACCAGCCATTCTAGCGGCTTGTTCTGCTTCTCTGGCTCTTTCTGGGGATAGTTGACCCTCGGATTCTGCATATAGGGTCTGTGCTTGCTGTGATTGCAAGTCAGCTAACCTAGCCGATTCGGGGTCAGCTGCCCTCAACGCTGCTGTGACATCACCACCTAGCTCACCAAGTAATGCGGTCTCCCTCCTCTTTGCATCTTCTTCAAAATCTATGGCTTTCTCACCTGCCCTTTGTTGCAAGTCAATTAGACCAGCTTGGTCTTCAGTCCCAAATAATCCAGCCTCTTGGTCAGCTAACTCTAGTGCAGTATACTGTGGTCTAAACTCAGCCTCCGCGTCTAGTAATCTTTGTTGTAACCTCTTGTCCGTAATGCCCTCAAAGCTCCCCTTGAAGTCCTTGCCGAATAAGTATTCACCCATTGATTCAGCTGGGTCAATTTGGTCTGGTTGTTTTATAACTGTTTTGCTGCCTCCCATAATTATTTCTTAAGTATTTTTGTAAAATATTTCCTAGATATATCTAAACGCCTTGGGTATCCGCCTCGTTCTCTCATTGCTACTAGCTTCTTTGTTAACATATCTGGTTCTTTGTCCATGAAATCGTGTATCAATTCCTTCATCACATCGTTACTTTCAGCGAAAAGAAATGCCATAAATATTGTATCTCCGTTTTTTCTATCTTCCTCCCAATTTTCTATGAATGAAAAATCATCAGTATAATTACAATTATACCACATATGAACACCCACAACTTCTTCTCCATCACGGATAACGGATATTGTTTTTTTAAAGTAATGATAAGCAACCATTGTGGAGATGGTATCTTCGTCCATTCCTCCAAATACTTTACCGTTTTCTTTTCTTATACAATACCCCACAATACTTTTTAATTCCTTAGGTACACCATTTATTTCTAGCCACTTTCTTATATAGCCAGCCTGCATATTATGCTATCTTAGTAATTTCAATAACCGCTGCACCTTCCCAGCTAGAGCTTGATGCACCAGATTCGGGTTCTGCATAAATAGCTAACCTATCATTGGTTGTATTGCTTACCACATAAGCAAAGGTAAAGGTTGCTATAACTCCGATATTAGTAGTACTCCCATTGGGGTATTGCCTCATAGCAACTCCACCAAAAGTAATTGCAGTTGTGCTACCATGTGTAGGTACTAAAACTGCATTATATGCATCACCAGTTGAAGTATCATTGTCATCAATGTTTACTCCGGCTTTCACTAAATATGTTCCGGTGCTTGCAAATTGTATTTCTTGCCCAGAGTTTATACTAATTATAGAATTAGGGTCAGTCACTTCGGATAAGTTTTTAAAATACCTTTGAGCCTCACTATTTCTTGCAGTAAAAGTTGTTACGATAGCTGGGGTTGGCACAAGGTTACACTGAGCATCTACATAAGCGGTTGTAGCTATGCGAGTTGAGTTATTACTAGCTGACTGTGTAGTGGTAGTTGGGTTACCTCCAAGTGCTACATCGTCTGCTATCATGGCAGTTTCTACTGCATCATTAGCGATAGTCACCGCTCCAGCATTAGTCATAGTAACATCACCACTAAGTGCGGCAGCAGTAAATCCGGTGCCGTCACCAATAAGTATCTGTGTATCAGTTACTGCTTTAGCAGATACAACTCCTACATCATTCGCATCCCTTACTAGCACTGTGTTGGCTGGGATGTGTTGCATCTTCTCAAAAGTTATACCATCTGATGCTCCTGTTGAAGTCTTAACGCTTAGTACCCCTGAGCCGCTTACCGCAACACTACTGTTGTCTACGGAGTCAGCTGATATTGTAGCATTGTTAACTGCTGCGTTTAAAGTAGCCGCAGTTACTTGGTTTCCTGTTGAGAATGAATTTCCTGTTACGAATCTTGCCATTATGTTGCTGAGTTAGTTGATTTAAATGCCGATGTTGCGGCTGTCTTTATGTTTCTGATTCTAAAATTTCCGAATGAAGATTTGTTTGAAAGTTTTAATTGAGCTCCATATGCTCTCATATTCCCTATTCTACCACGAATGGCAACATCTTCCGGTGGAGTCTGTGCTTGAATCTGTTGTCCTCCAAGGTAATCACTTGCTTGACCAAGGTCAGATTTCTGTGTTCCTAAGTCTGTGTCAATGTTTTCTGTTTCAATCTCAATGAAAAAATCCGACCCAGTAATCTCGTTGCCTTCAGCTGTTATGTCGAAACTATTGTACTTCTTCCTTCCAATATCTCCGTATGTATACATTCTTGTTTTTAGATTCCCGTCTATATAGTAAGTGCTTGATGATGTGCTACCTATTGTAGACAGTACACTATCAAATCCAGCCCTCGATATAGTAGAGAAATTACTATCATCGGAAGCAATCAAATGTATTCCTCCGTTTTGGTTAATGCAATAAACACCTCTAGCATCACCAAGACCCGCTATAATTAAGTTAGTGTACTCAAATGTAGGAGTTGATTTAATCGTGTCTATAGACTCCCACTGTTTATTTATAAAGTTGTATATCAATATAGCATTGTTGATTCCCTTGTCATTCTGACTCCCATCTGGGTTTGTTTTCAACGGAACGGCTATGTAATACCTGTTGCCAAAGTATACCGCGGCTGCATTCTTAGCAAACCTTTGGTCTATTTGGTCTATAGTTGCTTGAATTGGTTCTGAGATAGGCGTTTGAGTCCCACGCAAATTGTATTCATCAAAGAACTCTAGGGAATACACACCATTATCTGACAAGAAAAATACATTCTTACCAACTTGCACTATTGATTTTCTAGCTAACGCACCAATCTCATTGGTCAATACTTGAGTCGTAGCTTGGTTAGGGTTAACGGTATTGCTTACCCTGTATATACTATTCTTGTTAAATATTAATATAGAGTCCTCAGTAAACGAAACAATCCCTACGGTAAAATCACTAGCTCCTGCATTGAATCTAAATGAACCAAAGATTTTATCATAAGTGTTGTTGTCTAAAATGTCTGAAACAATCACTTCATCGAATACTTTTCTTGATGAAACTGATGCACTGCCAGAGCTTCCAGTTTGGTCAAACTGATATGGAACTACTAGCCTTCTTTGGTGTAAAGTGCCAAACGCTGGGCAAGGCATATGGATAAAACCCAATCCCTCTGAAACTCTTTTAGAAAACTGAGGGTAAGTGGTAACAGCAGCATCTGCTTTATCCGCTACGGTATCATCAAAGAATGTAAATGTGTCAGTTGTCGCGCTCGTTATTGCCGCTACTGAGTGCTGTGAATTTAAAACTAATCCACTGTCTCCTACTACTACACACCTTATGGTCTCCCCGACCTTATATCCGTGACCATTTAAACCTACGACTACTTTACCCGCTACTGCGTCAAATATCGTAGATGTCTGGGTAACATTAACGGCAAAATCTCCGTTGGAAGACAGGGATAGGGCTGGCTCTGTCGAGATGTTGTTTGCGGATAAATCTACTTCTAAAGCAACAGCCCCTTTTCTAAATATGATTAACTTATTAAAAGCCTGAATCATACTTGATTCAGTTGTTATGCTAACCCCAGTAGGATAGAGCATAGTGAAAGTTGTGCTTGGGTCTGATACCTTGTAAGCAATTGCCTTGATATTTGTGGCAATAATAATATAGCTCTCGTTGTCCGCTGAGTTAGGGTCAGAAAAGCTACATGCTCCATATACTTGATTGACCGAATCGTCATCTAATATTGGATACTTAACAGTTACCGCCGTATCAGCACTTGAGCCACTAAATCCTCCGGCAACGGTTAAGGTATTTGTTGCTGTTTTAGTATAAGGTTGGTCTCCATCTGGGTCAGGGGTTATGCCCTCTACATTAGATAGATTTATTGTTCCGCTGTCGGCATATAAACTCCCTGTAATATTAGTAATAACTAGGTTGTTGCTGTTGGAGTCAGGTGCAGCTATGCTTGCGTCAGTGTCGTCAGCCGCTAAGGTAAACGGAAGGGTTAATGAAGACACACCAGTTGCGATTGGCGCACCAATAGCATCTACCCCATTCCTTAATTGCCATTGCCCGTTTCTTTCTAGCCTACCATTATTACATTCAGCAAGTACCCCAGCACTTAATTGGTCTGGGCGCAAACGATTATTAAACCCAGTAAAACCTAGGTCTATGTCTTCAAGAACTCTATCGTCCTGCGGTCCGTACTTGTCGTATCTAGGCATTATTTATTTTTTACGAGGGTCTTCTTTTCTCCAAGCATTCAAGGCAGCGCCCACATTGTTAAAACCCTTCCATGAGTCTGGCTTTCTTGAGTCTGGCTTTCTAGCCTTCCAAGCTTTTACTTCTGCGGATGTAGCTTTTGAAGTTGAAGTAACGCCCGATGTATTTGGCTTACCAGTTACCGCTCTATTTGTGCCAGCTTTGGTAGATTTATTAGATGAACCTTTATTCCCAGCGGAATTAGCCATCATCCGCTGCGCTTTCCCCTGTCCCGTTGTTTTCTTTGGAGTTGACTTAGCTGCTGGCTTTGATGCTGCTGGTTTGCTCTCTGTACTTTCAGTAATGGGCTTACGTTTAAATAATTTACTAAACAATCCACTCTTAGTTGTACCAACACGAGCCCGCGATTTTGCTGCTCCTCCGGTCTTAAATCCTATTCTCCTACTTCCTCTCTTTGGGTCCATAATTTTATTTTATATATTGTTAAATTGTTAGCACTTCCATCTGCGGAGTGCTAGTGCTTTACGAGTTGGTCTGCCCTTTGAATCTTTCATCGGACCTTTGACGCCAGACATTCTGGCACAAAATGATTTCTTCCTAGCCTTCTTCTTTCCTGTTGGCTTGGATTCAGTAACGGGTGGTTTGAGGTTAGCACCAGTCTTTCTTTTGAAGTAAGCTCTGCCCGCAGCAGTTAGCCCTCCTTTTTTACTTTTGTGTACTTTTCTCATTCTTCTTTTTGCGGAATATACTATCGTAGTTTTTTTCGTACAACTTTTGATTGTACCCCTTCTTGGGTTGCATACCTTTGCCCATTACTTTTTTCGTTTATGTTGATACGGGATTCTCTTACTGCTAGTTTTGGTTCTTCTGAATTTTGTTTTTTCTGCCGAAGACATTTCCGATTGAGTCTTTGGAGTTTTAGAGCTAACTCTCTTTGATGGTCTGCAAGCTGGATATCCTCTTTTGCTTTTCTCGATGTTCTTTCTACCGCATGGCTTGCCTGTTTTAACATCTACCCATTTCTCCTGATGCCATCTTCTTAGGCTCATACCTTTTTCCTCTTATACCCAGTAGCAGTCTTACGCTTGCCGTCTGGTCCTTTGACCTGACCCTTGCATACACGAACTGCATACGAGTTAGCATAAGCACTAGGATAAACCTTGTACTTTCTTTTGGCAGCAGCCTTACCTCTAGCGCATAGTTTGCCCATTACTTCAACCGATTGATTCCAGTTCCTTTTTTCTTTGTACTGGTAGTTTTACGATTTTTAGCAAGCATTTGTGCCCGTTTATTTTTTTTAGCTGGTGGTCTTCCTACTTTACTTCCGTATGTTCCTTTTCCTTGTGGCATAATTATTTTTTTCCTTGTTTGTTTTTAAAGTAGCAGAATGCTACAAAGGTTGTCATAATAAGAGCCGTAATAAACCCAGCGTCTGCTGGTTCTGGGACTGTTCCCTTGTATTCAACTCCTAGTCTAAAGTCAAATTCATCCCAAGTGTACTGCACGCCCTCGAACATTAAGCCGTCAAACTCTTGCCTTAGGTAACTAGGCTCGTCTGGAATAAGAAAAAATCCATAGCTTGTGGTTTCTGGTCTTGCGGGTTCTAACTGAATCAAAGGAAACTCCTCTTCTTCTGTTGGGAATAATTGATACTCGTGGCTCATTTTTTAAATAAAGATGTAAAGATTGCTACAAATTCTTTGAAGAACTTGCTGATAAAATTATTCTTTGGTAAGAACATCATCACTATTGATATTATACCAATGTATGCAAATGCGATGGCTAGTAAGTCATCTTTATAGTTAACAAATATGTAATCAATCATGATACTGGGGATACAATATTGTGGGGTTTTATGTCATCATCAAAGTCAACGGGTGTTTCTACCCTGCGTATGGCATCAGAATCGCCCTCAGAATCCTCTGTACGCTCTTTTGATTCTTCTTCAGTGTCAGGGTTAGGCTTGACTTCTTCTTTCTCTTCCTCATCCTCTGGTGATGGCTTATCTTTCTCTTCTAATTCCTCTTCTTCTGTGCTTTGTTCTTTATTACTCTCTTGCTTGTCGGCAGGCTTCTCGTCAGACTCTTCAGAAACGGAAGAGGATGCTGGTTTGGAATCCTCAGACTCGTCAGTTTCGGACTCTGTCGGAGGAAGTGAAAGATTAGGCTTAGCTTCTTCAACGAACACTTGGGCTTCGGCAACCTTGTCGGCTATGATAACTTGCCCCCAACTATATACTGCATCGAAGTCTACAAAGTTATCTACAAATTTTGGTACTTCAAACCTTTCTTCTACGACATCTTGAGCTACTTCAGCTACGAAGATTTCCGTTCTGTCTTGAGCAATATCTACTTGAGTTACTGCAGCAGTAGACACAGCAACAGTACCCGCAGCTCCTAGCTGAGATACTTGAGTTACAACTGGTAAGTCTTTGATTCTCTCTATTAAAGATTTCTTAAGCGCTTTAGACCCTTCTCTAGCTGAGTCTTGAGCTTGCTTAATGCTTGCTTTAATATCTTCGCTATCGTTTGAGCCAAGCACCGCAGAGATTGAATCCCTGAGAGTTCGCAGTTCTTGCTTTGCTTTTTGTTTATCCATTTACAGTGACAATGATTCATAATTATTTAACTGATGATGAGCCAAAGTAGAACCCTACGATGGCTAATACTGTTTGTCTAATCTCGGGCAGTATTACATACCCGTGTAAAGTCTGGTAGCTTGTTCCCTTTACGAAACCGAACCACTTGCTGTACTCATCCGCTACTGTAACACCTTCGCCACTGTGAGCCAATAGGAATGGAGCAATGATAGCTCCGAACATTACAGTACCTACGATGAACCTACGGACTATAGCACCACCGTCTCCACCTCTTTTGTCCGCTGCATCCGCACTAGCATCCGCTGACCTTTGGGCTTTGATTAAGTTATCAAGGTTTGCTTGTGAGTTCGATGCCATTGTTCCTATTAGTTTAAATAAGAATCCAGAGGCTGAACCTCCTAGCATCGCTATGAGTTCCGGTGTCATTTGTTGTTTAAAAGTTTATAGATGGACATTACGGTCAGTACACTCACTAGGACAGAACAAGATATAGAAGCCAAAGAATCAACACTCTGTAGGCTAAAGCTAGCCCAAGTACCAAACATAGATGCCGATAGTCTTTGGATTATATCCTCCATACTATACGTCCTCCGGGGCTGGGAATGTTACGCTAGTAACGATTGAAGCTTCTTCGTCCTCTGTTAGCTCGTATCCGTCCACCACTAGTGCAAACTTGTTATCTGCAGTCTCGTTTGGATATGTAGAGTACCGAGTGCCGGAACCTACTCTGTGGTAAGCATAGCCTCGTCTTAGTCCCTCTGCATCTGCTTTTACCAAAGCATCCTCTAGGGTGTCGTATATTATATAGTTAGTTGTATCGCTCATATTAGTAAATATTGTAATGATTGTTTATTTCTGCCCTTACTTCTTCCATATCTGGCTCTATGTTTGAGGCAAATATAATAACCTCATCTACTTTACCGATGGTGCTTCTATCCCTTCTTACTGTATTGCTGAAGTTGGAAGCCATAATTCTTAAATCATCTGAGCTATCAGTAAGGACTAATGTATCATTATTAGATACTGGAGTAGCACCATTAACATAAGCCTTTAGTGTATGGTCTCCGTCACCATCTGGTCCTACACAAGTACCCGCAACTGAAACTCTATCTCCCGCAGTGTAACTAATAGCTAAGTTACCAGAGGACACACCAGCAGAACCGCTTGTTTCATTTTTTAATTGAAATTCATCACTAGCTAGTTTTAAATTTATACCAACTGTACCTTGATTTTGTGTTACAATATTTCTATTTGCACCCACCAATGTTGTAAAGTGTGTAGTGCTATAAGTATCATCTACTCTACCTACCCAAATTAAACCAAAGTTATTACCTAAGTCAGTAGTCTGAATATCATCAATCCTTAAATGCCTAGCATTGGGCTCAGAACCTCCGACTATCTCTGCCATAAATACTCCACAAAAACCACCATTGCTTACAATAAACGGTTGAAGACTAGCTGAAATTTGAGTACAATTATTCCCGCTAGTGCTTTGGTCGTACCAAGTTGGAACAAAACCATTTCGTTCTATGCGAGATACTTTAAGGTCAGATATAGTAAATATTCTATTGTCGTCACCTTCACTGAAAACCAAGTATTCAGCATTGGCATTTGTGGAAGTAAGTTCCACTGTATTAAATCCCTCTGTTATATCGAATTGATTAGACCTTACCGTGTTTGAAATTGAGGTTTCTCTAAGAGCTACCTTGGGGCTAGCAGTTCCTCCGCTTCCTCCAGTTAAGTCTGCATTAAATGAAAGGTAAATAATATCATCTACTATAACTTTTTCTTTTAATTGAAATCCAGCAAAAGCACTAGCGGTCTCAACATCTAATGTTAATCCGCTTACTCCGTTTGATACTGTTACTCCACCAGACCTTTGGTTTAGAAATGAAAACTCAGTAGCACTTGTTTCATTCGCATCATTATACAAACTATAATAGTTATTGATGTTGGACTCAATCTTAAAGCGATTGTTTGATTGGTCAGAAGTATAAAGTATTACTTCCTCTACGCTTCCATCAAAATATCTGGTTGAACTTGTTTGTGAACCAATACGAATAAGAGTATTTGATGTTGAATTAAATGAATCTCCGCTTTCGCTTCCGCTAACGGCTAATGGAACACCATTGTTTGCGATAGCCATTTGACTTGAACCTACTATAGAAGACAAAGTTTTGTTAGTTCCTATTGTGTGTGTTGTAGCTGCTCTATCAATAAATGCAGAACCATCTCCATTAGTGTCAGCTTGTATTGAATATAGTTTTCCACCTAGTATTCTCATTGCTTGAGTTGTTGTATTTAAACTGTTTCCAATTTGATACAAATACATTGGGTTAGTGCTATCAAAACTATCAGATGTTGAAGCCGCATCTTTTTTGTACACCGCAAATCCTCCGTGTCCATTAGATGATTGGTAAGTTCCTATGCTAGCTGTTATCAAATCATCATTACTTCCATCAAACTTTAATCCATCAGCAAGCAATGCTCCACTCTCTGCAATCTTAGGTTGGTTAGCAGAGGTTGTTTGAACTGCATTGTTTGACCCAGCTTGGTCGTACCAAGTGTGGACGAATGCTTCAGCCTTATGTGAAGTTACTTTAAAATTACTTACCGTAAATGTTCCACTATTTCCATCAGTAAATGCAAGATGAGTTCCGGTTCCGGAAGTAGTGGTAAGTTCTTGGGTATAAGAACCACTAGATGTAAAAGTTGTACCCGTTCCTAAAGAACCACTACCCATATTATTACCACTTAACAAAAATGTAGGAGATGCACTATTAGCAATAACTAAATCAAAGCTTACACTTATTACATCTCCAGTTGCGAATGTATAAGGGAAACCACCAGTAGCACTTCCAGTTGCATCATTTGTTGCTGTAAATCCATCATTACCATTTGATGTAAATGAATCAAATGGTCTCAATGAACTATTGACAGATGTACCTACTGTATATGTTGGGTTTAAAAAATCTCCAATTGTAGTAGCACTTGTGCTTCCACTCACTACAGATATAGCAGAGCTTGTACTTACTTTATCATCTGAATCAAAAGCTACATTTACCTCTACATCATCTGAGCTTCTACGAATACGAACTGCATTACTAGCATAAGATGCGTTTACTTTACGAAGACTATAAGCAGCTGAGGCAGCTACACCCGCTGTTATGCCAGTAACTTCTTTAGTTCCAGTTCCGCTAAAATAAGTTCCTACATTCTGTATTCTTGTAGGATATAGTTCGCCCTCTCCAGTAGTTGTTGAATTAACTAAAGTGCTATTGTCACTTACTTTTTGTATTATCCACCTAGGACTACTTGCTGTAAAAACAAACTTTACGGGTGTCGCTAAGGTAGTGCTAGTATAAACAGACCTACTGTTTGTAAATCCAGTTCCGGCAACATAAGTATCGGCTACTTCAGCTCCGCCAGTTACGGTCACTGCTTTTATTTCATCGGGAGAGGCTGGTAGTAAGTTTTCTAGTTTACCATTTACCCAATCCTCTAATGCACCGCTCTGTACTTGGCTTGCGGAAAAATCTTCTTCTGCATCATTTTCTTCTCCGGCTAAGTCCCTACGGACTTTTACTACCCTACCATTCATTGCACCAATGTCTCGCAATGAGTAAGCTGCAGCAGAGCCACCGAATCTACGAGCTATACCTAGGTCGGTATATGCGTCAGCATATCCGTGCTTGATATCCCAAGCCCCGCCCAGATTACCCTTAAGAGTATTCTCTGCTCCACCTAGTAATTCTGAAGACATTACTGGGTAAATTCAGATGCTACGATTCGTCCAGCTGTACCTGTTGAGCTATTTATAAAAGAAGCACCTTCTGCCGCTTTCTTGCTCCAAGTATAACTACGACCTGCATATAAGCGATGTCCGTTAGCTGCCGTTGCAGTAGTAAAGTAATTCACAAAGGAATCTGAATCATGTACATCTAATACTACATATTTAGTATTAGCATGCAATGCTCCAAACAGTGTTGTAAACGATACTGCACCTGAGCCCGATACTGGTATAGCGATAGACGCTTGTTTTACAGTCGCATCATTATTGGGGACTGGGTATAAGTTGACTACATTTGAGTTAGGCATAATTTTTTATCTTGATGAAGTGTTTACATAAGTAGAAAACTTATGATTTAAAGAATTGTTATTACTTATTATATCAATGCGTTCAAGCTCTGAAGCTATGGACAACTCAGCCTTGTTTTCTTCGAAGGCTGCCTTGTCGTGCTGACCATCCATTCTGAGGAAATCTGCGTATACCGCATGAGCTGTGTAATTAAAAAATTCTAAAGGTATTTCCGTTAGATAGTTGCTGGTAGCAGTAGTATCTAAAGAAGTTATTATCTGACCAGTAGTAAGATTTACTATTGGTAACTTGTATGTAACAAAAGCTTCTTCGCCAGAAGTTGTGCTACCTATGATAGCAGCACCAAATCGGGTAACATAAAAGTCGTACTCAGTAGCAGATTGTTTATTGAATGCAGATGTTCTATGAACTCTTATAAACTCCTGTATAGTCTCTCGCCCTGTTTGTTCATAAGGAATAGTGTTCGGAGTCTCCGTAATAATTATTCCAGTCTCTCCGTCTTCGGTTGTTTGGTAAAGCGGAACATCCCAAGGTTCAGCCCTTGTCGCTAATCCTTCTGCGGGTGTTGCTCTTTGGGTTGCGCTAGAAAGTGTAACTGTATTTTCCGCATTAGTATTCGTAGCAAAGGTTGGAACACCTATGTCCCACCTCCAAGTTGTATCAGATGCGTTTAACCCAGCATAGACTCGATAAATAAATCTAGTAGGGCTATCTACGGATTGGTAAATCGTATTACTTAATGTTCCGGTTCCCGAAGCAGCGCTACCTGATTGTACTTGAGTAAATTCGTAGACTTTATAATTGCCGTTAAACAATAGGTCTGTGCTTACCGTGCTAGTAAAATTGCCTAGATTTAAAGCAATTAGATTCCTTTTCTCTGATACCTGAACATACCTTTCCCACATTGGGCTAGCGTTGTAAGCCATATTAAGCCTACGATTCGTAAATGAAACCAAGTCTGATATCTCATTAGATGTAAAATCATTTACACCAGCTAATGCTTTGATAGTATTAAATAAATCTTGGTTTCTTCTTAGTAACATTATGCTTTATTGGGTGAAAGGTCTTTGTGCTTCTTGTTAAAGTATTGTAAAAATTCTTTGGACAAAACTGTATCTGCCCCGTATTTCTTTACTAATCTAAAGTAGTCTCGAGCTGGTATAGTAGCCACACACTTTCCTAGTGTAGGGTGTGTCTTACCAACATTTTCTCTAGCCTCTTTGCGGGCTATATCCATTCTGTCTTTTTCCGTTATCTTTTCTTGTAAGATAGCGTTGTTAACAACATCAGCCATTGCTTTACAATGTTCCCCTTCGTCTAGGGGTTTACTGGTATGATGTAGTATTTCCATTATAAATTAATATCAACTGGTTTATTATCTGAATCAGATAATGATAGTGCATCAAATATTTGGAAATATATAAGCCACCTACCTGCGGTTAAATTAGATAGAGTCCCATTCATTTGAATATAAATTAAGTCAGCGCTATCTGATGCTGGGGCATAAAAGCTATAAGACCTTTCTTGAGCGGTATCACTTCTATTATTGTATAAAATAGTTGCAGCTGCATCACCTGCGCTACCTCCGCTTAATCCGTCAAACCCAGCGGAGTCTCCAGTAATAAGAGATGCTACATTTTGTTTGTATACAGTTCCGTTATTTGTGGCAAGATTATATCCTTGACCCCTTGAGTACAAAGTGCTGTCAAGGAATAATTCTCCCGAAGAAGTCATTGAGGATAAAGAATTATCTGTAACATCTTCTGTACCGCAGAATATATCTAAGTCGGAATTACCCGCTACTGCTTCTACGGTTACGATTCCTGCTATTTGGATTTGCCCACCTCTAGGTATATACCCAATAATTTTTTGATTAGCTGCTCCGTAAACTTGAGATGAGTTAGATGATAATCCCGTTAATGCGCCACTAGTTCCAAAGAATCCATCTCTTTGGATATCCTCGTAATCAAATTCAAAAGTGTGAGTGATGCCTCCTCCGAGGTTACCTGATTGTAATTTTGCCATAATGTTTTTTTATTAAATTTTTTAAAAAAAAGGTAGGGGGCTTTCGCCCCCGACCAAATTTATTTAAGCTTTAAGAGTTCTTAAAGTCATCTGAAACATTATTAATATCAATAATGTTAAAGAATATTTCAATCTCTCCCGCAGTTAATACTGATACGTTTGCACCAGTTGCTGTGAATAAGATGTCGATAGTATCGTCAGCCGCATATACTTTACCGGCTAATATTTCAGCCCCTAAACCTTGAGGTCCGAACAAAAGTTCAGTTGCATCAAGATGAATTTCTGAATTATCAACGTAACCATCTGGGTCATCTCCGTCACCAACATTTAGTTTAAGTGCTGAAGTAGCACCGCCATCAAAAGCTGTATGCACCTTGTATGCTACAGAACGAACTTGTTGTCCGGCTTTGATATCTTTTGTAAGCGTTTGAGTTGTTGAAGCTGCAGTTAAGTCAGCGTGAGTAATGCGAATTGAGTCAGTATAAGCTGATAATTCTTGGATGGATTTTCCACCGTATTTTGTTGTAGCCATGTTATTATTCTCTTATTCTATTATTTGATTACACCGTGAGCTGCTGGAGCATAAACACCTAGTGTTAGTGCACAGTCAACGAAACCACGCTCACCACCACCCATGTTAGGTAGACGAGATGAGCCCATTGGGATTAATTCATGAATACCATAGAAGTCAGGGTTAATCATATAACCTCTGTCAT
>Ga0208645_1000960_pt1 | contig 27945 bp, 40 predicted proteins | sample VirMetDEL_Sep_01_FD_184519 | JGI IMG/M metagenome (GOLD analysis project Ga0208645, IMG submission 184519) | Aqueous microbial communities from the Delaware River and Bay under freshwater to marine salinity gradient to study organic matter... | ecosystem: Environmental > Aquatic > Marine >... | reverse complement strand
TCTGAACACTACACCGAGATCAGAGCGGCTAGCGGCTAGATCGGACACTCAAAAAGTAGGGAAAGCGCATGCCTAAGCCATCCACCAAGCCGAAACTGCTGAAGTTTACTAAGGAAGCTAGAGCGCGCTTTGTGGAGGCGATCCAGCTAGGCGCTACGATCACTATGGCCTGTAACTATGCTGGCTTCGCTACTACCACCTACTACGATGCTCTAAAGCAGGCTCGAGCCAAGCCGGATAGCATTTATGGAGCATTCGCAGCCGAAGTAGAACAGGCCAAAGGCCTAGCGGCGATCGGCTGGCTCGCCAAGATCGAAGCCGCAGCCGATACGGGTAGCTGGCAGGCTGCAGCATGGAAACTAGAGCGGCGCTACCCTACAGAGTTTGGCCGAAGCATCCAAGAAATAAAGCACTCTGGCCAAGTGGAGACAGGGCCAGATGTAGGCCAGATGGCAGAAACGATCGCCGCTCGAATCTGGCAGCGGAAAAACAGGCCAGACGATGAAGGCTGATCCTCTCGAGCTCGAGATCGAAAGCGAGGTAGAAGCGCTGCTAGAGTGTCTAGATAGCTTCGCCGCTTTCGCGCGAAAGTTCTGGCAGATCGCTAGGCCTGGTAGGGAAGTAGTATGGGGCTGGCACTTACAGCACTGCGCTGATCGAGCGCAGCACTACATGACTCGAGGCCATGGCACTTTAGTAGTGGTCCTGCCTTTTCGTAGTGGAAAGAGTACCCTTTTCGGAGTTCTGCTAGGCGCTTGGGATTGGCTGCACAGGCCGCATAGGCAGTGGATCTCGATAGGCAGCGACTCTAAGAACGTCTCTCGAGACTCTAGATCGACTAGGCGAGTGATCCTATCAGAGCCATACCAGAGGCTAGCCAGGATAGCAGGAACGCAGGATCTGCTAGACCTAACCAGGGATCAGAACGAAAAGACAAATTTCGTTTTAGCTGGAGGCGGTGGCAGGCGCTGCACTACCACTTTCGGATCGATTACTGGAGGCGATGGCGATGTATTGCACCTAGACGATCTGATCGATGCGAAGGAAGTAGAGGTAGGCTCTACCTCGCAGGTAAACAGGCGCCTGCAGAAAGTAGTAGATCTCTATGATAATAGCTGGACAGATCGCATAAACCCCGATCCTACACTGCCTCCAGATGTAGAGCCAGGCGTTAGGATCATCGTAGCGCAGCGAGTACACCTGCTAGACCTGCCAGGCGTTCTAATAGAGCGCGCCTCGAGCGGAGTAGAGGCAGCCGAGATCATCCACATACCCGAAGAATACGATCCCAGTCCAGACGTTAGGATCACTGGCCCGAAGTGCGCCGCAGATCCTAGGACAGAGGCAGGCCAGCTACTACTACCAGCGCTGCGAGGTAGAGGCTGGATCGAGGCGATTCGAGCCAGACCAGGCGGAGATCGAAAGGTAGCCACTCGCCTAAATGGCCATCCTGTCTCTAAGGGTGGAGGCGAGATTAAAGCTAAGTGGTTTAGGCAGGCCTACGATCTACCGCCTAGGCAGATGGCCTCGCAGTGTGTAGACGTAATCGGTACGATGGATTGCGCAGAAGAAACAGGCGATGGCGCAGACTTTACCGCGTTTCACATATGGGGCAGGATCGGCGCTACAAAAGTCCTACTCCATCGCCATAGCGAGAGGATGACGATTGATCGGCAGTATGCCTACCTATCGACTATCCGCGATCAGTGGCCTAGCCTTGGAAAGATCTACATAGAAAAGGCCAGTAACGGTAAGACACTGCTAAGGCTGAAGCCCACTACAGGCCTGATCGCCTACTCTCCACATGGCAGAAGCAAAAGCGAGCGCGCCCATGCTTTCATCTTGGCAGCCGAAGCAGATGAAATCATTCTGCCGAAAGGCCCGATCTTGGTAGACGCAGAAACAGGCCTAAAGGTTTCGCGCATGGCCTATGATGCGCTGCAGGTATGGATATCGTTTGGCGTAGGCAGCGATCATGATGATGATGTAGACGCAGCGGCGATGGCCTGCGAGCACTATAGTAGAGGCGTAAAGCGGATCAGGCCTCTAAGCCTTAGCGCCGCTTTCCTGTGAGGGTTTCCATGGCTTATCCTGATATCGGACTCGTAGATCGTTCCTTTGGCAGTCCGCCTCGAGGCACTGATCAAACTGGCCTAAGTAGCTGGCCAGATGATCGCTCGAGCATGATCGCCGAATACGATAGGCGCGAAAGGGTCTACCTAGGCCTTAGCTATACGCAGGCTGAACGCAGGATCCTTAATCTTTTTCAAGCGCAAGATGTACAGAACCGAGTGATCGCCAAGGCTCGAAGGCTTCTGCGGGATATCGCCTTTGTGATCGATGTAGACGCTAGCGCGATCGCTACCTCTACCCTATCGCTACAAGTGCGAAAGGATAGCGGTCTAGATCCGAATCAGGCCGAAAGGATGCGCCAAGCGGGGCAGAAAGTATGGCATAGATCAAAGGTTAATCAGCACTGCCTTTCGTGGGCTACTCGAGGTTGCTACTTAGGGCGCTGGATCTTCGAGGCGCAGATGCATCCAAGCGGACAGGCCTATATTGTAGGCCATGATCCTAGGCATGTAGAAGTGCAACGGGATGGCTTCGGGACAGTGCGATCCGCACTTCTGACTGTAGACAAAACCGATACCGATAGCCTGATCAGTCACGAACAGCCGCAGGCCTATAGGTATCGTAGGCATATGACAGCTAGCGAATATCAGGAGTTTCGCGATAGCGAGGCCACTAGCCTAGAGCCTAACCGGCTAGGCGCAGTGCCCGTGTCAGAGTTCATTTACAAAGACATAGGGCGCGCTATGCCGCTATGGGCAGGCCAGGGGCTCGAGTCAGGGCTAGCCCTGGTAGATAGCCTGCTTACACAGCTAGGCGTTATTGGCACTCGAAGCGGCAGCCCGATCTTAAAAGGCATGGGTGTAGATCCTGGCTCTGGAGCGGATCTAAACGCCATCGATCGCGCTGCGGCACTGCCCGAAGGCACTGATCTTCAGTGGCTAGAGCCTCGCCTTGATGGCCTGCGAACCTTTATCGACACTGCAGATACCCAGGTAAACAACCTTAGAGCTACGCTTTTCGAGTTTCTATTTACCGAAGCAGGCGCAGGGGCTAGCGGCTTGGCTCTAAGCCATAGGGCTAGAGGTTTCGTAATGAAGATCGGGCCTATTCGGCAGCATTTCTACAGAGCTCTAGCGCTAGTTACCGGCTACGCAGTAGCGGCAGATCTAGGCCTCGCCTGGAGCGCCGATCTAGACGTATTCGAGGTAGACGGTGGCGAGCCTTTGCCTATGGATTCGGAAGCGATGACTGGCCTCTACTTAACCCTAGTGAACCAGGGCCTACTAAAACCAGAGGATGCGATCTCGAGGCTGCAGGGTATTGGCCTGATCCCCGAAGGCGATCCGCTAGAGTATCTGGAGGCGATCAAGGCTGTAGAGGATAGCGAGGCCAGCGCAGCGATCCTCGCTGATCTAGAGGCTCGCACTACTGCAGCCGTAGAAGAACCAGAGATCGTAGAAGTGCCAGAGTAGCGCGAAACGTGGTAGGCTACGGCTAGTCGGAACTCGACTGAATCACCAACCCCGCTAGGCATAGGGTCTAGCGGGGTACTTTTATCCGCGCCTAAGTTCTCGCTCTAGGCGATCTGCGTTTCGGCGCAGGCTGGCAGCGGCAGCCTCACTCGCTGCGCCTTCGGCTCTTTTGCGCAGTGCGGCGATCTCGGCTTCGATTTCTCGCACGATCTGATCGGCGAATCGCTTTCCAGGGTTGCCGCCCCACAGCGCCCATGCTTGCGCCGCTTTCGATCTAGGGTTTTGCCTAGCGGCTGCGCTACCAGGCGAAGCGCCATGGCGAGCGAAAAAGGATCGCATGCGCCAAACAGTATGCGCCGCTAGTAGCCGCTGGTTGGCTATGTCTCTGGCTCGAGCGATCCCCGTTGGAGTGCCAGCGCGCTGGCTAGGCGGTAGCTTCTGGCGTAGCTCTAGCACCCTGCGAGCGATCGTGGCCATCTCGGCTGTAGGCTTGTAGATCTTAGGCATGCTAGGCCTCTGGCTAGTTTTGTGATAGGGTCGAAATACCGCCAAAGTAACTTATGCTTGGTAGCGGTATAGTGCAGCCGCTCTAGTAATCCTGCTAGAGCGGTTTTACTGTATCACTCGACAACCGCGATCCACTGTGGTAGCCAGTATTTAAGCCCGATCAGGCGGTGGCAGCCTGCGCTTTATGCGGAATGGTCAGTAGGGGCAGGCATGGCAGAAGAAACGGATCAAGCCGGTATTAACCAAGGGACAGCCGATCCCGTCCAGAGTAGCACCGACGATCCTAGGACAGTGCCTCTAAAGGCTCTGACTAGCGAGCGGACAAAGCGCCAAGCGCTCGAGGCTAGGCTAGCTGAACTGGAAAAAGCGGCAGCCGAGAAAAGCGAAGCAGAAGCAGCCGAAAGGGGGCAGTTTCGCGATCTATGGGAAAGCCGAGGAAAGCCAGCCGAGGAAAAGGTAAGCGCGCTTACGGCTAAGATCGAAGCCTTCGAGGCAGCGCGCATGGCTAGGCTTGAAAAGCGCAGAGAAGCGCTAGGCTCTTTCGCAGATGGTATCCCCGAAGGCATGGCAGGCGATCAGCTAGAGCACATGCTGTCATGGGCAGAAACTCTAAAGGCTAAAGCCTCGAGCTCCAGCGCTGCGCCTGTCCTTCCTACTGGTCAAGGCAGCCAAGATAACGCCAAGGCACCCACTAAGATCAGCGAAAGGGAAGCCGAGTGGATGCGCCGCACTAAGCCTAGCTGGCTAAACGCTCCAGAGGATCGCCAGAGAGTGCTACTCGATCGTTTTGGCCCTGCATGGGCTAAGCGCAGTAACTAAACTAGGGCCTCTGGCCCTTTTACTTAGGGGCTAGAAATGGCAGTAGATCTAGATCATGGCCTTTATCGCGATCTTGGCGATGAAGTCGTAAGCGTTCCTGTTAAGGCTGCGGCTACTTGGGCTGCAGGTGATTTCGTCAAGCTTACCGCAGGCTACCTCGAGGCCTGCAGTGCTGACGACTCGCCTTATGGAGTGGCAGTGGCCACCCTGGTTAGCGCGGACTCACCTAGCACTTCTGGCGATTCTGAAGCGCTGGTCTATGTCGGTGGAAACAACCACTACATTGTGCCTCCAGATACGGGCACTGTGGCGATTACGCTGGTCGGCAAAAAGTGCGACGTTGGAGGCGCTGGCAGCGCCAAGATCTCCACTTCGGTGGATGGCTCGCTTCTGATCGTTGATGTAGATACCGATGCTAACAAAGTGATCGTTCAGTTGAACGTCGCAGCCAACTTCGCAGGAGTCTGATCCATGCTTACCGTTGACCAACTGAATAAGATCGCTTTCGATCGTGGTTACCAGGCCATCGCAGATAGCTACACCGAAGCAGATGAAGTCTGGCGAGAGCTTCTGCCTGCAGATAAGATCGTGGTCCCGTCTACCGAAACCTTGACGGACTACCCCTACGGCGATCGAAAGATCATGCCTATTGGACTCGGCGAACTGCATGAGATCGAGGAAGGCCAGCGAGTGCCGCAGGATCTGATCGGTGAAGGCCCTGTCCGTCAGTGCAAGCTGCGCACTCTGGCCACTGCGCTTACCGTTACCGAGGATATGCTTATGCTTCGGGACGCAGAAACGCGCCTGGTTCGAGACGTGATCGATTGGGGGCGGCGAGTCGCTGGAGCGGCTAGCCGGTTTAGGAATGATTTTATCGCTGGCATGTTTCAAAAGGGAACGCTAGCGGCTGGCTCTACCAAGTACTTTAATAACGCTTACCGTGGTACGCCTGATTCGAACGCAGGTTTCATCTACGATGGAAAGCCCTGGTTTGCCGCGTCTGGAAATGCTCACCCTGCGCAGGGCTATACGGGATCGGTCGGCTCGTTCGGTGAAAACCTGATCGCGACTGCGCCTTTGACTTCTGCGAACGTCCAGACTGCTTACAGCACTATGTCTGTTACGAATGCTTATGACGAGCGCTATCAGCCGATCAGCATTCGGCCTACGGTGCTTCTGGCAGGCGGTAGCATGCGCCAGACCGTAGCGGCGATCACTGAGTCCGATCTTCTGCCAGGCGGTAGCAATAACGATGCGAATGCATTTCGCGGATTGCTTCGGCCTGTCATCTGGGATCGCCTCACTGACGATACCGATGCGTGGTGGATGCTCGCAGATGATCCCGGCATGATGGTTTACGACTCTGGCATTCCAGAGATCCGCACTCGAGTGAATGAAGCGACTCGCACTGTCACCTTTGAGGGCTTCATTCGCTTCGGTGCAGTGATCACAGACTGGAGAGGCGCCATCTGTGCTAACAAGGCCACTAGCTGATGAATGAGGCGCATCGGCTAAGGCTAGATCGGATCCTCAAAGGCGAGATCCCTGCAGGTTCCTGCGAGTCGCGCACTCTAGTAGTGATGCTACTCGCTGAAGCGCTGCAGGAAATGAAGGCGATCCGATCGCTACTCGCTGATCTTTCCGCTCCAGCCGAAGCCGATGCGCAGCCAGAGATCGATCCTTCGGATCTTCTGAAGGGTCGTGTTTCTGCAGTCAAGCTAGCGATCGGCGCATGCGAAAGCGCTGATCTTCTGCGCCGCTGCCTCGAGCTAGAAACAGCCAAGGCCAAGCCTAGATCGACAGTAGTAGCGGCGATTACTGCTAGAGTCGAAACACTGAACTGAGGTATGCCATGGCCTTTACTTTCGACCCTACCACCGACGTAGGTAGAGTGCGGCTTAGGCTTTTCGATACTTCGGAACAATCCGCGATCTTTTCCGATGAAGTGATCGAGGCTCTGATCGCAGATGAAGGCGGATGGCGAGGCGCAGTAGCCGAAGGCGCTAGGATCTGTCTGGCGCAGATCAGCCGCTTCGCTCGAAACTATTCGACCACTCGAAGGGACGGGACTAGCGAATCTGTAGACGAAACGGCTTCAGCTACCTACCTCGAGCGCCTGATCGAGCTCTATTCTACAGCTTCTCCAACCATTCCAAGGCTGAAGGTTAGGCGCCTAAAGGGCTACCCTTCGGATCCGTTCTACAGGAACTAAGATGGCCTATCAGGTTTCGAGGCTAGAGCCTGCGATCGTTGTCAGAGGCGAAACCATTAGCCGATCTCTAGTGGTCGCCTCTGGTACCGCTACGGTAACCGTAGATGATGGAGGCGCCTACACTCTGTACTCGGCTACAGGCGCTTCGCAGGCCACAGGCACTACCTCTAGCGGCGCAGTATCCATCGCTACGCCTGCAGGCCTAGCCGTAGGCGCTACAGCCTATGAAGTTTGGGACGTATCGGTAGCCAGTGGCACAGCGCTACCGCCTATCCGCAGGCAAGTGCTCGTAACCAGCGCAGATATGCTCTCTGCACCCTGTACTCATGCAGAAGTAGCCGCAGGCCATAACGGTCTAGCCACCTATCCTAGTGGGCAGACTTCATGGGAAACGCAGATCCTTAGCGGTTGGTATCGAGTGATCCGCTGGCTTATGTCGCATTCGGCGCTGGCTGCGACTGCCGAGCTCCACTCGCCAGACGTCCTATACGATGCAGCGATCTACGCTGCGAGGCGTGAGATCTTCGGCTATCTCGCCACCTTTGGCGATGAACCGTCCCTAGCATGGCGCGACTACTACGAATCAGAGTTTAGAACGGAGATCGAAAGCCTTCGAGCGCGCTTCGATACCGATGGCGATGGCGTAGCCAATACGACACCGAAGCGGGTTAGCGTAGATGGGCCTGGCTTTCCAGGGCCTAGCATCCTAAGCGCAGGAATCTAGGCTATGGCGTTCCTTCGATTCGATAAGCGCAGCCAAGTGCTAGAAGATGTTCTAAAGATCTTCGGGAAGAAATCGAAGGCGCTAGAGCCTAGGGACGCAGGACCTACTATCGTGCGAGTAGGCGATATGTTGCCAGTGCCGATCGTAGCGTTCCTGCGCAGAAACGGATCGAGTAGAGCGGCTGCCAGGCGCATCGTAAGGAACGCCGGAAAACGAGCGGTAGATCGGATCCGAAAGGCAGTCAGAGGCCTTGATCTGATCTCGCCTCGAGGCACACCCACTAGAGGCCTTTTCCTGTCTAGCTGGAGAGCAGAACTCGTAGACATAACGGGCACTGGCTTAGCCATCGATCTAGCGATCACGAATAAGGCGCCCTATGCGCTTTACGTCCACCCTAAAGGCACTGACAAAACCGATACCTTTATAAATGAGTATCTACCTGATCTAATGGAAAAGATCAGAGCAGAGATCGCCGAAGATATTCGATCCTTTGTTACTCGCATTGTGCGAGGCCTCTAATGCCTAAAAAGGGCCTATTACACTTTACGATGCGCAGGGAGCTCCAAACGGTAGCCGCTGCCAGTTTCGAGGCTAGAGGCGCTGCGCCTGCGCCATCGGAAACGATGATCGGCAAAAGGCCAGCGAGATCGGTGGTAGAGTTTCTGCGCAGGAACAAAAAGGCCCAAGCCGCTTACAGGCGGATTAGCCGCAACGCAGGAAAGCGCTTGGTAAACAGAACGCAGAAGAAACAGCGACAGCTAGACCTGATCGATACTCGGCTAATGATCTCGTCATGGCGCTCTAGCCTAGTCGATACTAGCGACACAGGACTCGCAGCTGACATACGCCTAGAAAATGAGGCGCCCTATGCTAGTTTTGCGCATCCTAAAGGAACGCCAAAAAGTAATCGGTTCGTGGTCGCCGAACTACCGAGCATTGTTGACGCAGTCAGCGAGGAACTAGCGGTAGATCAAGCAGAGTTTATCGCTGGCATGGCTGCAGCTATCGCAGCGGATACAGCGCGATCCGCTTTTGTCGATCTTACACTGCGGGGTAAGTGATGGCCTACCACAAAGGCAAAACCAAGCCGAAGCCAAAGCCCCAAAAGGGTAGCCCCCTTGATCGCTATAAGCGGGGTAAGTGATGGCAGATTACGCCGATCTCCAGGCTAGGATCGAGGCAGTGATCGTCGCTGGAGGCCTAGCCGTAGCGCCATCTGGTAGCGAGCCAGAGAAGATCCCTGCCCATGGCGCTAGCCAGTGGGTAGCAGTCGATCTAGTGCCAGGCGTAGGCTTTACCGCTTCTAATGGCTACGCTCGAGAGCAACACGAATGCCGCTTGTCTATGATCTCGGCGATCACTGCGGATCGAAATGCCTCGAGGCGGACTGCGCTAGACAATGCGCTAACCCTGCGATCGCTTCTGGATACCGCTTCTGCTTTGTCGAGCGTCGCTGCGCATGCAGTATGTGAAGACTATGAGATAACCGAAGCGGGATCCTACTTAATCGCTACGGCTATATTTCAGATAAACGCAACCACTACGATCTAGCGAGGTAACCCATGGCAGAAACGAAAAACTTTCCAGTGATGCGAGGCACGATCCTAAAGATCACAGACGCTACCGGCACTCCGAAAGAATACGAGTTCAAGCTTACAGAAGGCACTGTAGAGTTTACTAATGCTGGCTTCGACGAGCATCGTATGTATGACACTAACGGCGATCTCGGCGACATTGTGAAAAAGGGGCGTCAGACAGGCGAAAGCACGATCGCGATCAATACTAAAGTATTTGATCCAGGCGACAATTCGATCGAGGCGGTAATGGTCGATGTTTTTAATGCTAGCGGCTACTTCGGATCCGATTGGGTAACCACAGGCGATAGCAATAGCGACTTTAAGCAATTTACCGTAGCCTTGATCATGCCTGCGAGCCATGGAGGCAAAACCTACACTATGACAAAGGCGCATGCCAAAAGCGGCTTTACGCTAAGCATGGCGCCAGATGGCCTAACCCTTTCGGGTACTCTGGCTAGCAACGTGGCAGCGATCACGATCAGCTAAGGCAACGTAAAAGGGAGCAACCATGAAACATCATAGCGAGCCTAGATGGCAGACAGGCCAAGGCTTTCCATGGATGGTAGTGAAAGTGAAGGGGCAGGCCTTTAGCCTGCGGATCCCTGAAGTGGCTACCGCCTCTGATCTAGTGGCCTACTACAGTGGGATCGTTAGCTACTCGCAGAACGCTGCGGCGATGGCTAAGGCTGCAGCCGAAGGCGCTAGCGACGCAGATACACTCGCCAAAGCCGAAGCCGCTAGAGATACTGTTATTGCTTCGCAGGTAGAACTTTACGGCGCTCTAGGCTTTGTTTTGCTTACGTGTTGGCGCGATCCCTTTTTCGAGCTCGAGGCTAGAACCGCCTATCTCGAAAGCTACCCGATCCGAAAGGCGATCAGCGCTGGAGCGTCGCTAGAGGCCTTCGATCAAAACTGCGTGGATCTAGTGCTCGAGGCTCGCAGGCTGATCGGCGTTCATAAAACCGATCTCAAAAGCGCCTTTGGCCTAGTTGCATGGGATGAACTGCTAGAGGCAGGCCTAAGCCATGAAGCGATCAGGGAGATCGCTAGCGCATGCGCTGGCTATGTTTTCGACTCGATCAAAAGTAAGGAAGGAAGCGGAGTAGAGATCATCGCTGATTTTTGAATAGCCCTAATGGATGGCGCGCTAGAGCCATTAGGGATCTGGAGGCTACCTGCTACCGGGTAGCGATCATAGGATGGCGCAACCTCGATCTAGACGAGCAAGAAGAATGGATCGGCTACTGGCTGGCCAAGCGTAGGGAGTAGGCATGGCGATCAGAGAGCAGGTTACGATCGAGGTAGAGGTAGAGGGCCAAGGCCTTAAAAAAATGACGCTAGACGCTAAGACCCTGCGTAAAGCGCTTAAAGGCGTAGGCAGCGCTAGCGAGGATACAAACGATAAGCTCACTGATCAGGCTGAACTGTTAGAAAAGATGCGCAGTGCCTTAGGGCCTTTAGGCGATATCCTAGGCGATGTAACTGGAGGCCTTGACGATACGATCGGTGCTTTAGAGGGTTTCTCTAAGGGCCAAGTAGCCGCTGCGGCTGGAGTGGTAGCGCTATTCGCTGGACTCGCTACGCTCGCTTCTACGGTTGTCGATGTAGTCTCTAACCTAGAAGATTACACAGAAGCGCTCGAGATGGCCTCTGAACGCGATCTGATCAGTGACCAAGATGTAGAAAACATGAAGCGAGCAGGCGCAGCCTTTGACGCTTTAGGCTCTACTTTAGAAGTGCTCAAGGTACGAATAGCGAGCACCTTTGCGCCACTTTTTGAGGATTTCGCCAGAGGCGCAGTAGCTATCATTCCGCTGATTACTGGAGGATGGGAAGCCGCTACAGAGGCAGCGCAGGACTTTAACGAACTGCAGGCGAAAGAGATTAAAGAAATCTCTAAGCGAATGGATGAAGCCAAAAAGGACACCGAAGCACTAAAGAAAGCCGAAAAAGAAAAGCAGGAAGCAGCCAAAAAGGCGCAGGATGCAGCGAGACAGGCTGCCGATGCAGAAAAGCAGATCCAGGCCATCATTAGAGAGGAAATGCTAGCCAGCCTAGGCGCTATGGAGCGTGAGCAGGCGCTACTATCAGAGAAGATCGTTAAGCTAGATGAACTGGCTAAGCTAAACCCTGCGATAGCAGGCCAAGCAGAGTTTATTGCAGATGGATACCGTAAAGCGATAGACGAGCTCGATATTCTGATAATGAAAGCAGGATCGGATCTGCCTAGCGCTCTGGAGGCCTCGAGTATTGGAGGCCAAGCGGTAAGCCTCGAGCTAGCGAGGCTCTACAACCAAGGCAGCGAAGGGATAGAAAGGCTAGGACAGAACGCCACTCTATCAGGCGAGCAGGCCAAGGCAGCGCTGCAGAGCATGGCGCAGGAAGCGGAAGCCTCTGTAGGTCCATATCTGGACGCTATATCAGGTACGATAAACTCTATTTCTACGCTGTATAATGTGGCCAGTAATCAGCAGATCGAAACGCTGCGAAAAGGATCTAAAGAGCAAAAAGATGCTCTACTGAAGCAGTTTAAGGCTAATAAGGCTTTTGCGATAACAAACGCAGTAATCCAAACCGCACAGGCTGGACTGCAGGCGCTAGCTAGTAGCCCCTATCCGGCTAATCTGGTTTTTGCTGCGCTCGCTACGGCTGCAGGCATAGCGCAGGGTGCTGTTATCGCCGCACAGCAGCCCCCTAGTTTCCATAGAGGCGGACTGCTACCAGATGAGCAGCGATCGTTTGGAGGCGCCGCTATCACTCGCCAAAACGAAACGGGCGTAGTCTTTACGGCGCAGGGCCAGCGATCGTTTACAGACGCTATAAACGCCATGAACCGAGGCGATCACTCTGGCCAAGGCGGTATAACGGTAATGCTCGATAGCCAGCCGATCAGAGGCGTAGTTACGCAGATGGGGCAGGCTGATCCTTCCTATGGCCATCGAAGGCGGTTCTAGTGGCAGACAAGACACCTACCTACGATCTCGCAGGGATCCTAGTGCCTCGAAAGTTTTCGGCTACCTTGGCTTCAGACTATGCGAGCGGTACCGACTACACCGAAGCGGATCGCAGGCCTGGAGCGGTTACCTACAGCGGCGCTACCGCAGCGCGCTTAGTGCTCGAGGCTACAGGCGAGATCGACGCTACAGCCACTACAGCGCCTACAGTGAAGTTCACTCGAGGCGGTATGCCTACGCTAGATGGCGCTTCCTACGTCTACCGCTATGGCGCTAGCGGCGATTGGTACGGATCCGATCCTACCTATGCGCTTACCGGCTACACCGTGATCGCCGCTGGCACTTCTAGCCGCACTTATGGCCAAACGCGATCAGTGGTCCTATCCGATGGCACGATCGTAGTGGTAGCGGTCAAGGCCTACACTGCCTCGCCATACTTTACGCTACAGTCGCACGTGCGCAGCCCTGCAGGCGTTTGGACTACCTACACCATACAAGAGCAGACTAGCTCTACAGGCTCTACAGAAGTGGCTCTATGCCTCGCTCCAGATGGCGCGCTGCACGTCTACTGGCCACAGGTAACGAGTGGTAGCGCTATGACGCTATCTCTCTACCGCAGCGAGGATGGCGAAACGTGGTACCGCCAAGGCGATAGCGTAAACGGGATTGGTACGTTTACCGCGATCACGCACTTAGCCGCAGCGACGATCAGCGGATCGGTGGTTCTGTTTAAGGGTGATACTAGCTCACAGCAGTACGTGAGCAGTGATGCAGGCTACACCTTCGAGACAGTAGGCAGCGCCGAAAACCATAGGCACGTAGCCGATCTGCGAGTGTCTGAAGGCTTCTGCCATGCTCTAGTGCAGGCCACTACAGGTAGCGAGCACTGTTACCACCGAAGGATCGCAAGTGGAGGCCAAAACCTATGGGATCAGACTGCCACCGATCTAGGCGCTAACGATAAAGATAACGCAGCATTTTTAGCGGCTACGCCTTTCGGCCTACTTGCCTACTTTGTAGACAGTAACGGCGAAATGTGGAGCTCGCCCTACAGATCGATCAATGCAGGCGCAGATTGGGCGATCTACTATGGCCATGGAGACAATACGCCAAGCGCGATCGTAGGCCACTGTAGCGCGCTATGGCATAGGGGCAGGCTGCACGTTTTCGGCTCGCCTACTACTGTCTCTACAGGCGCTTCGATCAGTGCTGGAGCGCTGGTAGATATGACTCTATCAGGCCACAGTGTAGTACCACTATACGGCGCTGGACTATCGACTATCGAAAGTGCCGCATCCATTACAGCGGCATGGGTACCGGTTGAGCTACTGAACCTTAGCGGCTGGACTGCCACCGACGTAAACATAGTTTCGCGATCCCTGCTAGATCAGTATGAACTAGTCACCGTAGGCGGTAGCAGTTCTGCGCAGTCGAGTTTTACGGCTAGCGGTGTAGGTGACTACGAATCGCACTGCATAGTTTCGGTAGAGGTTACGGCTGGAGTGCTAGAGATCGTGCTAGCTGGCCAGCCTCGATCCGTTTCGGTATTCGTTACGGCTACGCAGATCGATATTGTAGAGACAGGCGTGACGCCTGTTTATACCAACCATGGGATCACTGGCCCTATCGAGATTCGGATCGCATGCGATGGCGCAGCGGAAAAGGCTAGAGGATGGTATCGGGCTTCTACGGATAGCGATGAAAGGGCCTGGCAGTCTATGGGATCTGCGATCTCGCTATCTACAGTCACTACAGGTAATGAACTGACGTTCAAAGTGCAGGCAGACTCTACAGCGCGCTTTTATTTCGCAGGGTGGCGCTATGCTTTCCAGCCTCCAAACTCTGGTATTGCTGAAATGGATACCAGCGCTGGCACTTCGATCATGGCCTGCCCGATCCTAGCCACTCGGCGAAGCTTCCTAGGCTCTGGCATCTACCTTCGAGGCAGGGGAGGGCCTGCGAGATACGATGCGACTACCTACGCTGTGTCTCTAGGCGGTGGCAGATACACTAAGGCGAATTTGCTCCCTGCCTTATCGCCATCGCCTAGAGCACTTTGGCGCTCGAGCGGTACCACTGCACAAACGCTAAAGTTTACGGTAGAGCCCGAAACCGAAGGCGAAACAGAGTGGCTTAGCGGTGTAGTAGGCTTCTACCTAGATGGCCTGGTAAACGTGCCTAACGTAAACCTAAAGAACGCAGGCGTATCCATAGGCTCTGTAGACCTGCGCACTAGCTTTACCTATACGCACGATACAGGCGCGATCTATCCCGCTGCCACTGGCTCTACCGTAGATGGCGAGTATATAGCCGAAGGCTCGCTAGTCGGTTGCCAGTTTGAGTTTGCTAACGGGCAGATCAGAACGATCGCCGACAATACCGAAGGTGTATTAACCAGTGGATCAAGCGTCGATCAGAAGCGCTGCAGGATTCGAGTAGAGGGCCTAGACGGTACAGAGGATGCTAGCGGCACTGGCTATATCTGGCCTAAGCGAGCTCTAATCATTCAGTACCTTAGAGGGACTAGGGAAGTAACCCAAGTGCAGATCGAGATCCCTGCTACGGCTGGAGCGGACTCGAAGGGCTATCGAGAGATCGGCACAGTCGCGATCGGAGAGATCAGCGTTTTAGGTAGAGCCTTTGATCGAACGTCTAGCGATGAAATAACCGCAGGCGTCGAAACCTTTCAGGCTACCGATGGATCTTCGGTGGTTTCTGTCAGAGGCCCTACTTATCGAACTTTAGAGCTCGCCTTTGTAGAGTCGCCTACCTTCATGGGGCAGATCCGATCTGGAGGCTCGCCAGACTACGTTACGGCTTCTGCGAGCGCTTCTGCGCTACCAGCGGCTACGCTTCTAGGTATCCCTATGACGATAGAGGGTATCTACCGGCGTACCGAAGGCGCTAGCCTGCCTGTAGTGCCGATCCGCAGGATACCTCGAGACAGTGGATCTGGTTCTGCGCTTTACGTGGCCACGATAGGAAAAGGCGCGATCGCAGATGGCGCTATGCTCGCTCGCATCACTGGCAGCATAAGGCGAGAACAGATTCAAGTAGGCCAAGCTTTCGTAGATGATGCAGAACGAGTAGCCACAGTCACATTTAGAGAGATCGTCTAATGGCTGCATGGTCGCTAGAGTGCCGCTTCGCAGGCTTGACGTTCTACCCTTCGCTTACCGAAAACCCTTCGGTAAGTAGCCAGGCGAATATATGGACTCCTAGAACGGCTGCCAGATCGGCTAGTATCGCTTTTCTCGATCAGGTAGGGATCGCCAAACTCGTTAGCCAAGGCCATAAGCCGCAGGCAGGGATCGCGATCCTTCGGTACAATGGCATAATTGTAGTAGAGGGGGAGTGGCAGTCTACAGAGTATGGCCCGATCGGATCGCCGTGCAGGATACAGATCGGCGAATCTACGCAGGATGATAATGCGAGTGTCCCTGCCAGTGGCGCCATTTTGCGAAAGCTTACCGAAGCCGAGATCGGCGAAGGCACTGATCAGACAGTGCTACTACTCGGCAAAAAGCCGATCGATTTTCGAGGCTTTGGCCCTGCAGCGGCAGAAGCCAATAAACTAGTCTGGCAAAACGTGGCCAGAGTAGCCGAAGGCAGGATCTACCCGATGGTTTTCGGCTCGCCTGGCTCTACTAGCCACCCTGGTAGCCCTGCGCTTTATGTCGATACAATCTCTAGCCCTAACGAGTGGTTAATTGCTGGCCATCCTGTAGAGGCCACTACGGTTACCCTTTGGGGGCCTGGCCCTACAGGCGAGCTAACGTCTGTAGGCGCTACCGGGATCGCAGTGCGGCACAAAAAGGATCTAAATGGCAGACTGATCGCCTATGTCTCGAGCTCCGATATTACTTCTACCCAAAACAGCACAGGCGTAGATGGGGAGCTAATCTTAGGCACTGGCCTTCAGTTAGACGAATCTGCAGACTATTACGTTTCGTGGACTGGAGGCGAGGCGCTAGCGAGCGGCGCAGGAAGCGCGCTTCTACTTCTGCTACAAATGTCTACCCTAAAGATCGATCTACCGGCCTGGCTAGCAGTTCGAGATCGGCTGAACGCTTACAAGTTAGCAGGCTACGCAGATGATCAGGTTAGCCCTTCGGCCTTGGCACTCAATACGATCGCTAAGGATCTACCCATTAGCGCAGAATACGGGCCAGATGGACTTAGGCCCGTGCTTTGGCCATGGCTAGACGATATCGAGGCGCATAACGCTTCGAGCCATCTAGTCTGTGGCACTCGAGATCCTGACACTGGCCTAGTAGGCGCTGGCTTCCTTAGCTACCTCGCTGGAGGCGTCACGTTTACTAGCGACTCTGCCTTAGCCATCTACAAGATAGAGCATGGCTACGATCCAGAGTCTACGTCTTACACTCTGACCGCTACGGTAACGCCAAGCGATACCGCCTATGGCGCTTCGGCTATGTCGTACCTTGGCCATCAAGGTAAGGTAGAGACTAGCGAAAGCCGCTGGATACAGGATGGCGCTACAGCGCTAGCGCTGGCCTCGCTGCGAGTCAGAGCACAGTCTATGCCTCGCAGGCTGATCCGTATCTTCTGCGATGTAGAGCGGTACGGGCCTGGCTCGAGTGACGAGCTCTACTGTGGAAAGCCGGTGCTTTTTTCCTGTCCAAGCCTGCATATCGAGGCTGCGCCTGGTTTCGTTTCGCGGCTTGGATGGCGAGGCCCTGTATTGGACGTAGCCATAGAACTTAGGGACGATCCGCTGTGGCGTAACCTCGAAGGGCCTGTAGCGGCAGCCGTTACCACGGTCTACCTAATGGCAGTAGGCGATAACGGATCCTCGCAGTCCTACGCCATGACTTCTACAGATGGCGCTAGCTATACTGCGGTAGCAGGCCTGCCAAGCGAAGGCGTTCTAAACGCTGCAGCCTATGACGCAGATCTAGAGCGCTATCTAGCCGTAGGCCAGAGCGGCGCTAGCGTGATCATTAGCCAGGATGGTTCTACCGTTACAGACGTAACCGTAGGCGGTACCACGAATCGAAATGGCGTAAGCTACCGCCCTTCAGCGGACAGTGGCGGATCGCTTTTCGTAGTAGTGGGCTTCGCTGGTAGGCTGGACTACTCGAGCGATGGATCGGCCTTTACCCAGGTTACAGGCTTCGGCTCTACTGGCCTCTACCTTAGCTACTACCATAGCGGATCGGGCTTTTTCGTAGGCGGTAACAGCGGAAACGTCTGGCATAGCTCGAGCGGTACAGGTAGCTACAGTGCTGTAAATCCAGGCGGTACGCAGCGAGTTACCGATATGACGTATAGCGGCACTAACCTAGTTATGTGCCGCAGATCAGGTAAGATCGCCTACGCTACGCCGATCAACGCCACTGCAGGCACTTGGACTAGCCCCACTACAGGCGTTTCTAATCATCTGCATGCGATCGCCTCTGATCAGGCTGGCACTGTAGTAGCAGTAGGCGACGCTGGCACAGTGCTTCGCAGTACGGATCACGGTGTAACGTGGTCTACTGCTACGTCTGGCGTATCTACCTCGCTTCGAGGCGTTACCTATGCTGGCTCTGGTATCGGCTTTGTGGCTGTAGGTGATTCGGCAGTAGTGCTAACGAGTGCCGATGGCTCTAGCTGGAGTAGCCAGACTAGCCCTGCCAGCGATGATCTACAGTGGATTAAATCCAGTGCGGGTTACCCATGACGTATACGCTTACACTCGAAGCCGAGATCAGCGCCAAGCGAAGCGAGATCCTAGCCGCTGCGCCTGATCCGATCGCGCTTGATCCTCTGGCTGGCCAGTGGTCTAGCCTTATTGATTCGGCGATAGTCGAGATAGGCGGTTTTATCGAGGTTTACCAGGGATCTAACCTTCGAGCTCTACTCGATTGGGTAGACGCACTTAGCGACGCTTACTTTGATTCGACGGACTGGAGTAGCTACAGCGATTACGTTTCGGCTGCGCCCACTTCGATTACAGTGGAGGCCTAATGGCTATGCGAGCGTTTGTATGCTGCGGCTTGGCGATGGCGCTAAGCGGCTGCGCTAAGCCAGTGCCGATCGAGGATATTCGATCGCAAGTAGGGGCAGGCCTGCTAGTCGCTGCGCCTATCGCTCGAATACTGGCTAGCGAGTCAGATCGAGGCGATGGCGCGATCGGCTGCATTGTAGGCGAGGCGCTAGGATCGTCCTTTGAGGCTGCAGGGAAGCAGTTAGCCACTGGCCAGCATGATCCTGCCGCTAGCGTTTCGATCTGCGAGTGCCTAGCACTTCGAGACGATTGGCAGGCGCTAGACGTATCGGTAGAAATGGCCAGCCAAGCCGCAGCGGCGCTCGAGGCTGTATCCATCCTGATCAGTCCGCAGATCCGATCCTGCGAGGCGAAGGCCTGGCTAAGCGCCTCGAGCCAAGCCGTAGCCATGCTGCTAGCGCCGATCGCCGAAGCATTGACGCTAGAGCAGTGCTCGATCCCAATACCGCCTATCGTGCCAGATCTGGAGGCCTGCCATGGGTGATCCGTATTGGATGGAGATCGCCAAGGCTGAACATGGAACAGCCGAGATCCAAGGTGGCGAAAACCCTAGGATCCTAGAATACTTCAGATCGACTAGCTACCATGCTGCAGAGGATGAGGTACCATGGTGTGCTGCTTTCGTTTCTTGGGTGCTTGATCAGTGCGGCTTAGCCAATCCTAGCACTGTGCGCGCTCGAGACTTCGAGGCCTACGGTACCGAAATAAGAGAGTGGCAGCCAGGCGCGATCGCTGTGCTATGGCGAGGATCGCCCACTGCCAGCACTGGCCACGTCGGTTTTATCGTAACCGTCATGGGCGATCAGGTAGTCTTGTTAGGCGGTAATCAAGGCAACCGGGTAGATCTCGCGATATATCCTCTGGCACAGGTGCTATCCTACAGATGGCCAAACGCTAGGGGTTAGTATGTCTGAAGCCGCAGATCCGAAGCCTGTAGCGCCTGCAGCCGCAGCGCCGCAGCCAGTACCGCTACCGCACCCTCTAGGCCATCTGGCCTCGCTTTCGGGCTTAGGTAACGTCGGTGTCCTGATCGCCGCTGTAGGCCTCATGTGGGCGCGGATCGATTCGATAGAGTCGCGCTTTGATGATCTCGATATGCGGATCGATCTTATGGCTAAGGAAGTGGCCCAAATGTCCGCAGCCATGCAGGTAGCGGCAGTGCAGACGATCAATGCTTCAGAGTTTTTAGAGCTCGAGCGCAGGGTAACGATCATAGAATCGAAACTATGACTGTTATAAGCGCTATATCTGCGGCAGTGCAGGCCATCGCCGAAGCCTCAAAGCGCGATCCAGTAGCGCAGCGCCTAGCTGCAGAACGGCGATCAGCGAGTCACGAAAGCCGCAGCCGATCTCGCTGGCTTCGATCAGTGCGGCAGACTACCGAAAGGCTTTCGGCTGCAGACCGTAGAAACGATCTCGAGGCGATGGTAGCGGCGATCCTGCAGCTACAGGCTCTAGGTATAGACCTAGCCGAGATCGAAAAGGCGCAGGCCTTAGCTACTCGGCTGGCCTCTGATTAGCGCTTTCGCTTCTGCATGCGCCTGCGTAGATCGATATGTTTTAGCAGCATGGCTACAGAAGTAATCAAGTGCGCTAGCTTTTCCTCTGGCGTAAGATCGCGCCATGGCGATCGGCCTAGCCTGCGCCTGCAGCGCGCTACAGTATCGCTAGTAGCGCCTAGTAGCTCGCCTGCTAGAGCGTCTGGCAGGTAGCCTACTACGTGCACTGCTTCTGGCCTGCGGATCTCTAGCTTAGGCCTACCCTTCATGGCGTAGCCTCGAGCGTAAACGCAATAGCACCGATCCAAGATATGGCGATCGCCATAAACACTAGGATCCGAATAGCTCGCCTCATTAGCTGATCATCGTTCATGCATGCCCCCTTTCGCGCTCGATATATTGATCGGCTTCGGCTCTGTATTGATCGCGCCATAGCTCTAGCGCTTTGTAGAGAGTGCCTGCCCGTATTGTGTAGATCGTGCGATCCTGCGAGCGCCGCAGCATTTCTAGCAGTAGGCCGATCGTTGCACTGCTAGACAGATCAGGCACTTGAAAGCAGTTAGAGCCCCACTTAGGCGAGTGCGTAAACCTAGGCAGCGTGATCACCTGCTTCGGCCACTGCGATCCCTGATCGTCCGTTACCATCTGATCGAGTGTCAGATAGACGATCGGAATGCCAGCGGCGCTAGTCGCTACCTTGGTTACAGTCGCTAGGCCATGCCTCGAGTGCTTGACTCTGCAGCCTGGTAGCCATCGAAAGTTAGGATCGGCTACGATCTGGAGCTCCAGCGGCGCAGGGTTAGGATCGCCGATCAAAACCTTTCCCTATCGGCTAGTAGGTGCTTCATTTCGAGCGCTTCTGCGATCTCGGCTTTCGATATCGCTCGAATAAGCAGGTAGCCTACTTCTGTTAGGCAGATGGTTTCTCTGTCATAGACGATCGCGCCTATTTCTTCAGCGAGGCGCAGCCTTCGAGCGCCTACAGCCTTTCGAGCCTTGGCGAAAGTCCCTGCCTCGCTGATCCGCTTGATCACTGAAGGTAGCGCCATCATTCTTCGCCATCCTCGAAAAGTCCAGCGATCGGATCTGCCTCGCCTTCGAGGATAGCCAGTGGAGGCGCTACAGGTTTCGGCCTATCCTGCGAGGCCTTTAGTTCAGCCTCTAGATCAAGTTCGATCGCCTTTCGTAGATCATGCGCCGCACTGCCAGCCATAGGCACTGCGCCTCCAGAGAAAAGCTTACGGATCGCGCTTTTGCGAGCCATCCTAGGGAAGTAGGTAGACCATGGGCTAAACTTCCTGCCGCCTCCAGCGCTTCGCCTTTTGTCGATCTCTGATCGGCTGCACCAATCCGCATAGACGCCACCGTCTTTCGTGCGGACGATCGCATAACTAGCGATCAGAGCATCATCACTGCGATCAAAGTCTGGATCCAGGTTAGGCGAGTGGCTGATCGATACGCCTTCGCCATCGACCAAAACCGAAAAATTCTCGCCTTGGTAGACTACTCCAGCGTAGATCGTTTTTACGTTACCAACCCTATGCGCTAGCTCTAGGTAGCCTTTGTAGCCTACGATAAAGGTTAGTTCGTGCGCTCCAGCTTGCTTACTCCATCTAGGGATTAGCCAGGCATGGCCAGTAGTAGAGGATGGCTCTAGGCCTAGTTCTGCGCAGTATAGAAGCGCCATCGCTACGCTTTGTGGGGTGCAGTCTAGGATCCTAGGGTTTTTCGGGACTAAGCCCATAACGATCCTACTAAGCCTCTCTCTCTGCTCTGGCCTCGCTAGGAACGTATCGCAGCGATCGTTAACCACTCGGCTTACGTATGCTTGGAAACCTTGGCGCTTTGTCAGTGCTGTATCTTGTGTCATGGTTGCCCCCTTCGATCGTCTACAGTGATGCGCCTAGTTTGATGGGCGCTAATCTTAGCGCTGCCTCCACAGGGTAGAAGTAGGCGGTATGCCTCGCCGATCCCGTCTAGGATCGTGTTTCTGGCTACTGCCGCAGTGCTTTTCGCCTGCCTTTCCTGATCTCTAGCTGCAGCATAGGCGTAGGCTGCCTGCGCTTCTGCTTCGGTAGCCACTCGAGTAGGCCGATCCGCAGCCTTTTTCGCCCAATCCGTTGGGGCAGGGTTTTTCCAGTCCATGTAGCGGCTACAGGCCTCGCTATCGTCTGGCTCTGGCACTTCATCGCCGACTAGGAAGCGATCTCGAAAGTCGCGAAGCCTTAGCGCTAGGTTGGAGATCGCCTGCCTGGTAGCCTGCGGATCGCGCTCGAGGCGATAGGTTCTGATCTCGAACCATGGCAGAAGCGCTACGATCGTTACGTGCGTAAGCGTAGGCACTGCGGCTAGTTGGTGTACCGCCTGCACTGCCCATGCCTGTAGCGGAAACGCTGCCAGGTCTAGATCGCCGCTAGGCGGTAACTGCGGCGCTACTGCGGCGCTAAATACTACCTTCACTTCATAGTGTCCTGTAGGCGCCTCTAGAGGCCCTTCGGTAGCGTCTGGCGACATACGCAGCCAAGTGATCCTAGGGTGGCTAAAAACCGTGTAGTCATGGTGAAAGAGCTCGAGGCCAGAGCGATCGGAAAACATCTGCACTACTGCAGGCTCTAGCGTCTTGCCATCGGCTGCGATCTGGCCTGCAGGCTTCACTAAGTGCGGCGCTTTATGGCTAGCCCATACTTTCCAAGGCCCTGCATAGCGGGAAACGCCTAGGATCGCTGCAGAGTCAGAGGCGCCGATCCCGTAGTTATGGCGCCTCGCCTCGAGCCAGGCGGATTCATCTTCGGATCTTCGTTTTATTAGCACTTTTTAGCCCCCTTTCGCGAGTGGATGGATTATACTGCGCATAGGTTATGCAGGCCATAAAAAAAGCATGGCTACACATAAAAAATCGAAAGCGGGGTAACTATGCAGACTTTAGACAGAAGCGAAGCCCGAAAGGTTTTTGGCGATTGGCTGCGCTCTAAGCGCACTGACTCTGGCCTAACCAGAGCGGCATTCGCTAGGCAGCTAGAGTCGCTAGGCTGCGAAGGCGTAGCGCAGCCGCTTAGATATTGGGAATCAGGTAAGCAGTTACCCTACGGAAGCCTTTACACTCGGCTGGTTAGGGTACTCGAGCCAGATCGCGATCAGCGGCTACGGATCTTGGCTGCGAGGCTTTGTGTAGCGCCTTCAGAGCTCGAGGCGCTGATCTCTACCGACTAGCGTAGCGCGCCATCTGGCAGGCCTTCAGGCATGTAGACAGGCAGGCACAGCAGGCGCACTCCATCGGGCTTTTCGTGCCAGTATGGCAGGCCCTCTAGCGTGATCGATGGATTGGCAGCCATGATCAGTAGAAGCTTGGCCAGTTCTGTAGGGCCTTCATCTGTAAACGGGATCGTGATCACGGTACGATCTAGCATCCTGCCTCCAATCGAAAAGCGGATCAGTAGGCCTACACTACTGATCCGCTAGTCCTGACAACCAAGCCTAGCCTAGCAGATCTGGCAGGCTCTTAGAAGTGGGTGGCTTATGTTTTTCGCTGTAGATCCTTCGGATTGGGAAACAGCGCGCCTGGAGCTAGCAGGCTCGATCGTCTGGCCTCGAGCCTTGGCCATAGTCGATCTTCGCTACCTGCAGGATCGAGCGCTTAGGCCTCGAGGCTCTTTCCCTTCGAGGCGAAAGCTAGCCGAGATCTGGCAGTGGTCGCCATCTAAGGTTTCGCGACTTCTGATCGATGTAGAGGCCTGGAGCGATCCTGCCAAGCGGGAAGCATGGAATCTCTGGTATGCGCAGAATCGCCATGGTTCAAAAGTGAACCAAAAGCGGACCAAAAGCGGACCAAAAGCGGACCAAAACCGAACCACTCGAGGCGCCGAAAAACCTGATAATCAGGAAAAGGCGAGCCAAACACGAACCAAAAGCGAACCAAAAGCGGACCAAACGCGGATCAAACGTGACCACAGGCGCGTATTAGACACAGACACAACCACAGCCACAGGCACTACACCTAAAGATACGCCTGATCTAGATCGAGTCTGGCAGGCCTACCGGGAAGCATGGCGCCGAATCCATGGCGCTAGTCTGAACCGAAAGCCTCCGAAGCGATCAGGCCTAGCCACTGTCATTCGAGAGCATGGCGAAAGCAGAGCTCTAGATCTGATCGAGTGGTTCGAGTGCAGCGAGGATGATCGAGCCTCATTCCTGCGCAGCAAAAGGATCGGACACTCTACCCTGTTTAGGCCATCCAAAGCGGCAGACTACCTCGAGGCATGGGTAGCGCCTTGGAAAGATGGACAGGCGCAGCGGTTCACAAGCCAGAGCCAGAGCCAGAGCCAAGCGAGGCAAGAACCTAGATTCGCTAGGCGCTTTCGAGTGCTGACAGGGACAGATCCAACCGTGATCGAAGGCCAGTAGCCCGAAAAAAGATCAGAAATCGATCGATTTTAGTGGATGGCTTATCCATGTTCTGATATGGATAGAACATCCAAAGGGGGCAACATGACAGAGCAACAAAAGACAGTGCTAAACACCTACAGCGTTAACGGCTGCGCCTTGACGCTTAGCCACGTTCGTAGCGATGGCCTCGACTACTACCTGGCAGAGATCGCGATCGTTCTGGACTACAAGCAGGATATCCTAGAGCCATCGGAGAATGTATTTTACGCCTCAAGCAATAGCCGAAAGGATGCGCTGCAGCGGCTTAGCAATACGATCACGCAAGTATGTAGGGCCTTTACTGCTACTGGAGATTTCCGAAACTCTAAGCGCCTGATGAGGCTGCCTACAGAAATGCTAAGCCTGGCAGGATCGCTACCCTACAGCGAAAGCCGATCGCCATCTACCGCAGCATAGGGAGTAGCCATGCTCTATAGACGCTTCGAAAAAACCTATAGTTGTGGCGATGGCTACTGCGGCGCAGAAGATTGCGTAAAGTGCCGTCCAAACTGCAACCCGATGATTAGCACTATCCGCGATCTAGAAGAACTCGGCTATGAGTTCTGTAGGCACTCGCAGGCCTGGTATAAGCTAGTCTCTAGCACTGGCCATAAGGCGCGGAAAAAGGGGGCAAAGCATAAGCTACCGCCTGGCACTCTCTACTTTAAGGATACCTACCGATCGATCGATGATGAAACAGGCGCAGCCTATCTCTTTTCTGAATACAGGGTGCGGCAGTGGCCACAAAAGACGGAATAGCAGAAGCACTCGATCTGCTTTTGGCTGCAGGTTGCCCGAAGCCTAAAACCGCTACGATCTCGAGCATAGGCGTAGCATGGGCTGTAACGCTGCCAGAAGTAGACGATGATCGGCTTATGGCAGCCTGCCTACTCTATCTGCGCAGCGATCAATCCCAATACTGGCCAAAGCCAGGCCAGTTACTTAGCCTGCTAACGGCTAGAGAGGATGATCGCAGCGGCGAGGATTGGGGCTTAGTGCGCAGGCTGCGGCGCCTTCATGGAGTTCGCGAGCCTGCTAGGCCTAGCGATCCTCGCACTTGGCTTCTATCGACCGATAGAGCCGAAGCGCAGGCCAGATGGAGAGGCCTCGAGGCCTCTGGAGGCTGGCAGCATTTCCAGAGCTCGAGAAGCTACGATCGATTTTCTACCGGCTACATGCGAGCGGTAGATAGCGCTAAGGAACAGCTAGCCGCTGGTAAGTGGTCAGAGGCAGTAAAAGCCGAGATCTCCAGATGGCTACTGCAGGCCGATCCTGGCAGCGCCTTTCGCGATCTAGTGCTGGCCTCTGAAGCCTGCGGATCCGAAGTGCCTAGGAATCCTCTGGAGCCTGCGCCTTATCGCCTACACGAAAACCCGATCAGGGAAAGAGCCATAGCCGCTGGCCTCGCTGCGGCTGGAGGATGGCGCGAAATATGGCCAGATGGGTCTACCATACCCGAAAGCCTGCGAGCCTCTGACGCAGCCAATCGAAGGGCCTTTGTAGAGGCCTACAGAGCATCGATCAGGCGAGCCACGAAAACCAGCGAGGCGAGGCGAGTAGCACAGCTAGTAGACCTAACAGGCGAGGCGCTAGCCCTGCCTCTAAACCTAGGGGGCGAATGATGCGCACTCACTACGAAAGCTACGCCAAGGCTGGCCATAGCGCCTGCGGCTTCGCAGTGCGCAGCCTAACAGACGATCCTAGCAGGGTAGACTGTGCGCGCTGCAGGCGTAGCGAGGCCTACAGAAGCGCCGTAGGCGATAGCCTGCCACCCATGCCAGTAGCCGTAGCCGAAACCTGTATACGCAGGCAGGTGAAGCGGCAGATCCGCTACTCGCCTGCCACTACTGCAGAGATCGCCAAGGCTGTAGGGCGCTGCGATCGTCAAGTGCGAAACATTCTGCGAGACATAGGCGCGATCGCCTTCAGATCGCCGATCAATGGAAATCTAAGGCTCTGGAAAGCGCCAAAGGGAGGTTTTGAATGCCGCTGAACCTATACACGATCACAGGGATCATCCTGATCGGCTTCTGCTCTTTTGGCCTGGTTCTACTCGAGTATCTAGAGGCTAAGGACCGTGAGTAAGCTACCGCTATTCGATGGCTTGGCAGTGCGCAGCGACGCTCGAGGCAGGCCAGAAGCGCCATGCTGCATATGTGGCGAGCTAAGCCGCTACCGTTCTGCGCCATGGCCAGATCGGATCGTGCGCTTCGCCTGCCATGGAGGCTGCCAGCAAGTAGCCGCAGAACGGATAGAAGAACGGCTAGGCTTTCAATACTGCGCCGAGATCGATCGAGCCGAAGATCAGAAACTCAAAAAAAGTAGCCCTATTTAGTGGATGGATTATCCATGGCGCATTATGGATACAATATCCAAAGGGGGCAACATGGAAAGCGTAAACGTAGCTACTGCACTTCGAGATCACCCAACTAGTCTATGTGGTTGGTGGACTTCTGCCGATGGCGCAGGCTGCCTAGATATGACAGGGACAACCGTAGCAGAAGCCGTAGCAGAACTGCTAGCGCAGTGCAGTAGCGAAGCGGATAGGCGCGATCTGCTTAGCGGCACGATCGAGATCGCGCGATAGTGCCGAAGCCTAGCCAGGCCTGGACTCTGATCGCTGCCTTCGATGTAGCTGGAAAGCCAGTGCCGAAGGCTAGGCCTCGAGCCAAGATCGTAGGAAGATTCGCTCGAGTCTATACGCCTGCGAAAACTAAGGCCTTTGAGCGCCTTGTAGCCTCGAGCATACCAAGCGACGCAGGCCAGCCGAAGGATCTGATCAGAGTCGATCTTAGGGTCTATCTGCCAAGGCCGAAGGCTAGGCCTCGCTACATGCCTAAGCGGCTTTGGCTCGAGCCAGAGCCATACTGCCGATCTCGAGGCGACGTAGATAACTACGCTAAGGCCATCCTAGACGGGATCGGCGATTGGCTAGGAAATGACGTGGCAGTAGTCGATCTGCGAGCCTCTAAGCATATCAGCGATCAGCCTAGAGCGGAGATCGAGGTATACACTTTATAGGGGGCAAAACATGAGCGCGACAAACAGAGGCGCCGCTAGGCATCCTGACGATTTCTACGCTACGCCGTATTGGTGCGTGGATCGACTGCTAGAGGCAGTGCCGCTACCGCTAGGCCTCTGGCTGGAGCCATGGGCAGGCGATGGCGCGATCGTGCGAGCGGTGCAGCGGCATAGCGATCTAGAAGTGCAGTGGCTTACGAATGAACTTTCGGCAGATCGAGCGCCTGAAGGATCGAGGATCGGAGACTACCGATCATGGCGAGCCACTGGCAACGTAGTGCTGTCTAATCCTCCCTATAAGGATGCTACCGAGTGCGCCGAGTGGGCGATCTCGCGAGCCTCTACAGTGGCGCTACTGCTACGCCTAAACTGGCTAGAGGGCCAGAAGCGAGCGGCTTTCCATAAACAGCACCCTAGTAGCGTTTACGTACTGCCTAACAGGCCGTCATTTACTGGCAGGGGCACAGACGCAACCGCCTACGCTTGGTTCGTGTGGGGCATGCCTGGCAGGCCTACAGTTAGCGTTCTGAACACTACACCGAGATCAGAGCGGCTAGCGGCTAGATCGGACACTCAAAAAGTAGGGAAAGCGCATGCCTAAGCCATCCACCAAGCCGAAACTGCTGAAGTTTACTAAGGAAGCTAGAGCGCG
>Ga0208645_1000959_pt1 | contig 27969 bp, 23 predicted proteins | sample VirMetDEL_Sep_01_FD_184519 | JGI IMG/M metagenome (GOLD analysis project Ga0208645, IMG submission 184519) | Aqueous microbial communities from the Delaware River and Bay under freshwater to marine salinity gradient to study organic matter... | ecosystem: Environmental > Aquatic > Marine >... | reverse complement strand
TGGACCGCTTCATGCTCAAACTGCGCATGGACTATCCGCAGCAGGACGAAGAGCTGAACATGGTGCGCCAGGTGACGCGCTCGGCCAAGGCCGACATGCTCGAAGTCAGCCCGCTGCGTACCCTGCTGCAAGCCAAGGACGTACTGGCGCTGCAGAAGATCGCCAGCGATCTGCCGCTGGACGATCAGGTGCTCGATTACGCCGTACGCCTGGCCCGCGCCACCCGCAGTTGGCCTGGCCTGGCCATGGGCGCCGGACCACGCGCTTCGATCGCCCTGGTACGCGGTGCCCGTGCTCGCGCGCTGCTGCGTGGCGGTGACTTCGTCCTGCCGGATGACATCAAGAGCTGCGCGCTGGCGGTACTGCGCCATCGTGTACGCCTGGCACCCGAGCTGGATATCGAAGGCCTGTCGGTGGATCAGGCCCTGCAACAGGTGCTCGATCAGGTGCCGGCACCGCGCCTATGAAGCCTTCGCGCCTGCTCCTCGGGCTGCTCGGCGGCCTGTTCGCCACTGCCGTATTGCTCGGCGCCCTGCCCCTGCTCGGCATACGCCTGGCAGGCAGCCTGATGCCAATGGCCTGGGGGCTGTCACTGGCGTTGCTGCTGGTCGCGGTGGTCGACGCGCTATGGCTGCGTCGCCAGCGTTCGCCGCGTCTGCAGCGCGTCTTACCGGGCAACCTGCCGCTCGGACGCTGGAGCGAGGTGCAGCTGATCGTTCACCATGACTTCGCCCAGACACAGGAAATCGAGGTCTTCGACCATGTGCCAGAGGGCATGGCCTTCGACTTCCTGCCGCAACGCGTCACCCTGCATCCTGGCCAGCAGACGTGCGCCAACTATCGCCTGAAACCATTGATCCGCGGGCACTTCCACTTCGCCCTGTGCGAGCTGCAGTTGCCCAGCCCGCTGCGCCTGTGGCGAGCCAAGCGCCTGCTGCCGCTGGCCGACGAAAGCCGCGTCTACCCGGATTTCGCGCGCCTCTACGGCGCGCAACTCAAGGCCGTGGATGACTGGCTGAGCCAGTTGGGTGTGCGCCAGCGCCCACGGCGCGGCCTGGGCCTGGAATTTCACCAGTTGCGCGAATTTCGTGACGGCGACACGCTGCGCCAGATCGACTGGAAGGCCACCGCACGCAAGCGCATTCCCATCGCTCGCGAGTATCAGGACGAACGCGACCAGCAGATCGTCTTCCTGCTCGACTGCGGCCGGCGCATGCGCAGCCAGGACGACGAGCTGTCGCACTTCGACCATGCCCTCAACGCCTGCCTGCTGCTCAGTTACGTAGCGTTGCGCCAGGGCGATGCGGTTGGCCTGGCGACCTTCGCCGGCAACCAGTCGCGCTACCTGGCGCCAGTCAAGGGGCCTGCCCAGCTGAACGTGTTGCTCAACGCCGTTTACGACCTCGATACCAGCCAGCAACCTGCCGATTTCAGTGCCGCCGCCGACCTGCTGCTGACGCGTCAGCGGCGTCGCTCGCTGGTGGTGCTGGTGACCAACCTGCGCGATGAGGACGATCAGGATCTGCTCGCTGCCGTGCGTCGCCTGTCGCGCCAGCATCGCGTACTGGTCGCCAGCCTGCGCGAAGAAGCACTCGACCGCCTGCGCCAGACTCCCGTGGAGCAATTCGATCAGGCCCTGGCCTACTGCGGCACGCTGGATTACCTCAACGCCCGCGCCGATCTGCACGAGCGCCTGGCTGCCCATGAAGTGCCGGTGCTCGACGCGCGCCCGGGCGAACTCGGCCCAGAGCTGGTGAGCAGTTACCTGGCCTGGAAGAAGGCCGGCGCACTGTAGGGACCACTAGCAAGCACCGTCGCGGTCATCGCTGCGCTAAAAACACACGCAAAACAGCAGGTAAGCTCCGCGTTTTCGCTGGTCCTGGCGCTGCGCTGCGTGCCTCGCCTGTTTTTAGAGGTTCTCTTTTTAGAAGCAACTGCTGGCGCAGCAGGTTGTCGAAGACATTGCTGCAACCGCCCTCGCACCGGCTTTTCCACACAGATGTTGCGTGGTTATGGCCGTGGCCGGGTGCTATGATCCCGAGTCTGCGGCGCAAAGAGTACAGACTCGACGCCGCCTATAGGCCGCCCGTGATCGGCCTTGCGCATACCGCACACGACCTGAGTAGGAGATAGAACATGGCTTTTGAATTGCCGCCGCTGCCTTATGAAAAGAACGCCCTCGAGCCGCACATTTCCGCCGAGACCCTCGAATTCCACCACGACAAGCACCACAACACCTACGTGGTGAACCTGAACAACCTGGTGCCGGGCACCGAGTTCGAAGGCAAGAGCCTGGAAGAAATCGTCAAGACTTCCTCGGGCGGCATCTTCAACAACGCCGCTCAGGTGTGGAACCACACCTTCTACTGGAACTGCCTGTCGCCGAACGGCGGTGGCCAGCCGACCGGCGCCCTGTCTGACGCCATCAACGCTGCCTTCGGTTCCTTCGACAAGTTCAAGGAAGAGTTCAGCAAGGTTTCCATCGGCACCTTCGGTTCCGGCTGGGGCTGGCTGGTGAAGAAAGCTGACGGTTCCCTGGCCCTGGCCAGCACCATCGGCGCTGGCTGCCCGCTGACCTCCGGCGACACTCCGTTGCTGACCTGCGACGTTTGGGAACACGCCTACTACATCGACTACCGCAACCTGCGTCCGAAGTACGTCGAGGCGTTCTGGAACCTGGTGAACTGGGACTTCGTCGCCCAGAACTACGCGGCCTGAATCTCGGCCCCGTAATGCGAAAACCCGGCCTTCATGGCCGGGTTTTTCGTTTCTGCATCATGTCTGGCAGCTAGAGCAATCTGCGCGGTGAAAACTCCGCCCCCTGCTCCTCCACACGGTTGACCGCCTGGCTCAGTATGCGGTCGGCACGCACCGGTCCGAGGAACTCACAGAGCCCGATATAGAGCAGATTCAGCAGCTTGCGCAGTTGCTCCAGCCCGAGACTGGCGACGCCGTCGCCACCCCCTTGCTCCAGCCAGATACGCAAGCGCGTCGACAGCTCGGAACTCACCCCCATGCCGGACAGATTCCCGGCGGCAAAACGCCTCAGCGCGGCCTGCTGGGCACTATCGAGCTGCTCCTGCAAGGCCTGGCTCAGGGCCAGGAAAGTCGTTTGCGCGGCGCTGTCCGGGGTCGCGACTTGCCGCACGGCCTCATTGCGCCCCTGGCGCCAGGCGGCCAGTTGTTCCTCCGGGTCAGGCAGCAACTGCGCAGGTGGCCCGGTCAGGGCGCCCACCAACTCGCGATACAGCCGTGCCCGTTCGAGCTTGCGCTCGGTACGTAGCACCACCTCGGCGAGAAACTCATTGAGAGCGAACGGCGGCTGCTCCGCGTACTTGTTCTCCCACAACGCCAGCAGTGGCCAGACCTCTTCATCCGAGAAATGTCCGGCCAGACCGGTGTAGATCGCGCGACGACGCAGACTCAATCTCATCCTCAGCCCCTCCTCGACCATTGCTCGCTGTCGAAGGTCTGCGTCAGGTTGAACTCCGGATAACCAACCTCGGCATGCTCGGCAAAATCCAACCCGCGCTGCTCATGCTGGGTCGAAACCCGCAGCCCCATGGTCTTGGCCAATAGGAAGTAGAACACCAGGGCGACCGGGAAGGCCCAGAGAAAAGCGGCCGCAGCCCCCAACGCCTGCACGGCAACACGCTCCCAGTTGAACAGGTCGCCCTGATAGAACAGCCCGGCCGCGAGGGTGCCCCAGATACCGGCGAAACCATGGACCGGAATCGCACCGACGACGTCATCGAGCTGCAGGCGATCGAGCAAGCGCATGCCATACACCACGACGAAACCGGCGATAAGCCCGCTGAACAAAGCGAAACCCGGCGCCATGCTGGCGCAACCGGCGGTGATGCCGACCAAACCACCAATCGAACCATTCACCGTAGTGGTCAACAGCACCGGGCTTGCCGTGCTGCGCTGCGCCAGTAGAGCGCCGAGCGCTCCAGCAACCGCAGCCAGATGCGTATTCAGGGCGATCAACCCAAGGCTGCTGCTGACTTCCAGGTTGCTGCCGGCATTGAAGCCGAACCAGCCCACCCAGAGGATGAAACCACCCAATGCCACTAGGCCGAGATTGTGCCCGGGGATCAAACGCGCCTTGCCATCAGCGGCAAAGCGACCGAGGCGCGGACCGAGCACCAGAATCCCCGCCAGCGCACACCAGGCGCCGACGCTATGCACCACGGTCGATCCCGCGAAATCGATGAAGCCGAGCTTGGCCAGCCAGCCCTGCCCGCCATACAGACCGCCCCACACCCAACTGCCGAATATCGGGTAGATCACACCGCTGATCAGCACAGCACCAACCAGGTAGGCGCCGTAGCGCGTACGCTCGGCCATGGCCCCGCTGGCGATGGTCGCAGCAGTGGCGGCGAACATCATCTGAAACAGTAGAAAGGTGTAATCCCAGGGCTCGCCAGTGTTCGGTGCAAAATGACTCATACCGAACCAGCCGGTGAGGTTGGCGCCGAACATCAGGCCAAAGCCGACCAGCCAGAACACGATGCCGCCCACACAGCAGTCCATGTAATTCTTCATCATCACGTTGACGGCGTTCTTGGCCCGCGCCATGCCGCTCTCCAACAAGGCGAACCCCGCTTGCATGAAGAACACCAGTACGCTGGCCATTACCAGCCAGGCCGTATTGACAGCCTCTTCACTGGCGGCGTGGGCCTGTGGGGCAAAGCTGATAGCGACGAGCAACAGCATGAGTGTTTTCATCACGGATCCCCTCCTGGTCGATGCCCGGTCTTCGCAACTCTTGTGCCAGCCTCGAAACAGGCGACAAGCGCCGCGACACAGGGCGTAACAGCAACAGGTGATCAATACGACCAAGGGTGCTCAAGTCCGTAACAATCGCACCGACACAGAGCAAGGAGTCGACCTAGAGACGTCGAATCGCACCAGGAGCGTTCCTTGTGGGATAAAAAGTGCCACCAGGCATGATGGCCCTTTGACGGCCAGGGCTAGATTGCCAATACTCTCGTCTGACTGACGCTGTAAGCATCGACATAAGGAATTGCCTTTGAAGCTGGAATTGAAAAACAGCTTGTCACTCAAGTTGCTCCGCGTGGTGCTGCTTTCAGCGCTGGTGGTCGGGGTGGTATTGAGCTGCGCTCAGATCGTCTTCGATGCCTACAAGACGCGCCAGGCGGTATCCAACGACGCGCAACGTATCCTCGGCATGTTCCGTGATCCCTCGACTCAGGCGGTGTACAGCCTGGATCGGGAAATGGGCATGCAGGTCATCGAGGGTCTGTTCCAGCACGAATCGGTGCGCTATGCGGCCATCGGCCACCCCAACGAGCCGATGCTGGCCGAGCGCACCCGCGAGTTGGCGCAGATTCCCACCCGCTGGCTGACCGACCCGATCCTCGGCCAGGAGCAGCAGTTCTCCACCAAACTAGTTGGCCGTGGCCCCTACAGCGAGTATTACGGCGACCTCAACATCACCCTGGACACAGCGCCCTACGGCGAAAGTTTCGTCACCAACTCGGTGATCATCTTCATCTCCGGCGTGCTGCGCGCCATGGCCATGGGCCTGGTGCTCTATCTGGTCTACCACTGGCTGCTGACCAAGCCACTATCGAAGATCATCGAGCACCTCACCCACATAAACCCCGACCGGCCCAGCGAGCACAAGCTGCCCATGCTCAAGGGCAACGAGAAGAATGAACTGGGACTGTGGATCAACACCGCCAACCAGTTGCTCTCCTCCATCGAACGCAACACTCACCTGCGCCGCGAAGCCGAGAACAGCCTGCTGCGCATGGCCCAGTACGACTTCCTGACCGGCCTGCCCAACCGCCAGCAACTGCAGCAGCAGCTCGACCAGATTCTCGAAGACGCCGGCCGCCTGCAGCGCCGCGTCGCCGTACTGTGCGTCGGCCTGGATGACTTCAAGGGCATCAACGAGCAGTTCAGTTACCAGAGCGGCGACCAGTTGCTGCTGGCGCTGTCCGACCGCCTGCGCAGCCACAGCGGTCGCCTCGGCGCGCTTGCCCGCCTCGGTGGCGACCAGTTCGCCCTGGTGCAGGCCGATATCGAGCAGCCTTACGAAGCCGCCGAGCTGGCGCAAAGCGTACTCGACGACCTGGAGCTGCCCTTCCAGCTCGATCAGCACGAAGTACGCCTGCGCGCCACCATCGGCATCACCCTGTTCCCGGAAGACGGCGACAGCACCGAGAAGCTGCTGCAGAAAGCCGAACAGACCATGACCCTGGCCAAGAGCCGCTCGCGCAACCGCTACCAGTTCTACATTGCCAGCGTCGACAGCGAGATGCGCCGCCGCCGTGAGTTGGAGAAGGACCTGCGTGACGCCCTGGCGCAGAACCAGCTGCATCTGGTCTACCAACCGCAAGTGGACTACCGCGACCATCGCGTGGTCGGCGTCGAAGCGCTGCTGCGCTGGCAGCATCCGCAACATGGCTTCGTACCGCCGGACCTGTTCATTCCGTTGGCCGAACAGAACGGCACCATCATTCCCATCGGCGAATGGATTCTCGACCAGACCTGTCGCCAGCTGCGCGAATGGCACGATCAGGGTTTCAGTGATCTGCGCATGGCCATCAACCTGTCAACCGTGCAACTGCACCACGCCGAGCTGCCGCGCGTGGTCAACAACCTGATGCAGGTCTACCGCCTGCCGCCGAAGAGCCTCGAACTGGAAGTCACCGAGACGGGCCTGATGGAAGACATCAGCACCGCGGCCCAGCACCTGCTCAGCCTGCGCCGCTCAGGCGCACTGATCGCCATCGACGACTTCGGGACCGGCTATTCGTCGCTGAGCTACCTCAAGAGCCTGCCGCTGGACAAGATCAAGATCGACAAGAGCTTCGTCCAGGATCTGCTCGAGGACGAAGACGACGCCACCATCGTTCGCGCCATCATCCAGCTGGGCAAGAGCCTGGGCATGCAAGTCATCGCAGAAGGCGTGGAAACCGCCGAGCAGGAAGCCTACATCATCGCCCAGGGCTGTCATGAGGGTCAGGGCTACCTGTACAGCAAACCGCTGCCAGCACGCGAGCTGACCCTGTTCCTCAAGCAGGCACGCCGCCTGAGTTCAGCGGCAACGCTCTGATCCCCACCAACGAAAACGCCGCGATTGATCGCGGCGTTTTCGTTTGAGCCCTGCACATTCGGCTTACCAGTTCTGCACACCAAACAACCAGGCCGTGGCCAACGCACCAGCCAGGCATAGCACAGCGCCACCGGCGGCCTGCCAATAAAAGTTGCGCGCCAGTTCGTCCTCTCCGCTGTTGGAGAGAATGAACGGCTGCCGTTCGCTGGGCTTGGCCATGTGATGCCGAGCCGGCTCGGATGCCTTTTGCCGGTGCCGGTCCTCAGCCTCCAGTTGCGCCGCCAGCCGCACGCGGTTCCATTCCTGCTCGTCGAGTTCGCCGTTGCCGTCACTGTCGAAGCGTCGCAGAAGACCGACGTAGTCGCCCTTCCACTCGCGGATAACTTCGCCTTGAGCGTTATGGCTGTCGAATCCCTGCTGCGCAGCGCCACGGGTGCGAAAATCACCGATGGCATACAACGGCTGGCCGACATGCAAACGCTCCTCGCTGTAGCGATAACGCTGGCCGCTGGTGAGAAAGCCGAACAGCCCGGTCTTTGCCGGGCCCAGCGGGTGGCGCAGATTGCCCTCCCAGACTTCGTGTACCGCCGCACGAATCTCGGCACCACGAGGATCGATCAGGCATTCGCCGGTACCATCGACCAAGCGCAACCAGGCATCGCTGGCGCCACTCTCGATGACCCGCCAACTGCGCTTCTTGCCGCTGGAGCGATACTCCTCGATACGAAAGCGCCACCACAGGCAGGGTTTACCGGTCAGTGGCCCACGCAGTTGCATGTCCGGCAACGCCTCAAGCACGCCATAGAGTTCGACGTAGCCCTGCGCCGCCGAACGGATCTTCGAGGTGGGCGTATCGAGCAGATGGCGCGCCTGCGACCAACGCCGCAGGCACCACCAGGCGCCGCCCAGACAGGCGCCCATGGTGAAGGTCAGGGTGAAAAAGAAGCCGAAAGGGTCGACCTGCAACATCTAAGAACCTGTTCATGATCTCGCGAGCTAGAGCGTACAAGGCAAAAGCACGCGAGGAAGCGGAGTTTACGTGCTGTAAATGAGCATCCGAGCGTGCTTTTAACGCAGTAGCGCCGACGCGCAGCAGATCATTAACAGGTTCTCAGTTGAACAGTGATTTCATGTCCACATCGGCTTTCTCCGCCTCGCTGAACACCAGCAGTTCGGCAGCCTGGAAGTTGAACATGCGCGCGATGAGCACGTCGGGAAACTGCTCGATGCGCACGTTGTTGAGGTTGACCGCCTCGTTGTACAGCTCGCGGCGGTCGGCGATGCCATTTTCCAGGCCGCTGATACGCTGCTGCAGGTGCTGGAAGCTGTCGTTGGCCTTCAACTCGGGGTAATTCTCAGCCAGGGCGAAAAGCTGGCCGAGGCCTGCGCGCAGACCACTCTCGGCCTTGCCCAGGGCGCCGACGTCCTGCTGCTCGCGAGCGCTGGCAACGGCGCTACGGGCGGCGATCACCCGCTCCAGGGTCGAGCCCTCGTACTGCATGTACTGCTTGCAGGTTTCCACCAGCTTGGGCAATTCGTCATGCCGCTGCTTGAGCAACACATCGATGTTCGACCAGGCCTTGCTCACGCCATGTTTGAGGCGCACCAGACCGTTGTACAACGACACCGCATAGGCGCCGAGCAGAACGAGGACAACGATGACGATCACGGCGGTCAGGCTCATGCAGTTTTCTCCATGCAGAACTGCGATTCAGGTGCTGGCATTCTAGCGGCAGCGCAACGCCTCGGCAGCGATATCCCGCACAGCGACGAATAATGGCCTTTACACATAATGCGAAACATTTGCATTATGTTGCAGTTTTTCAGGTACTGCTGAGTACCGTCCACATTTCGTACACGCAAAGGACACCGCCATGATTCGTATGCCCCTGGCCTCCGCCAGCCTGTTGGCCATTGCCATTGCCCTCGCTGGCTGTGGCGAAGACAAAGCCCCCGCGACCCAGGCAGCTGCACCTGCCGCCACCGAGAGCGCAGCACCTGCTGCAGCCAAGGTCGACGAGGCGGCAGCGAAAGCCGTGGTCAACCATTACGCCGACCTGGCCCTGGCCGTGTTCAGCGACGCCGCGAGTACCGGCAAGGCACTGCAGACTGCCATTGATGCACTGCTTGCCGATCCCAGCGAAGCGACCCTGAAAGCCGCACGCGAAGCCTGGCTGGCCGCACGCGTTCCTTACATGCAGACCGAAGTGTTCCGTTTCGGTAACCCGGTGGTCGACGAGTGGGAAGGCCAGCTCAACGCCTGGCCGCTGGACGAAGGCCTGATCGACTACGTCGCCGATGACTACCAGCATGCACTGGGCAACCCAGGCGCGCAGGCCAACATCATCGCCAACACCGAGATCCAGGTCGGTGAAGACAAGCTCGACGTCAGCGAAATCACCGGCGAGCTGCTGGCCAGCCTGAATGAGCTGGGCGGCTCCGAGGCCAACGTTGCCACCGGCTACCACGCCATCGAATTCCTGCTCTGGGGCCAAGACCTCAACGGCACCAACCCTGGCGCTGGCGAGCGTCCCTACACCGATTACGTGGTGGGCGAAGGCGCCACCGGTGGTCACAACGAGCGTCGCCGTGCCTTCCTCAAGGCAGCTACCGACCTGCTGGTCAGCGATCTGAACGACATGGTCGAGCAGTGGAAAGACGGCGTTGAAGGCAACTACCGCAGCGAACTGGTCGCCGATTCGGCCGAGAACGGCCTGCGCAAGATGCTGTTCGGCATGGGCAGCCTGTCGCTCGGCGAACTGGCCGGCGAGCGCATGAAGGTCGCGCTGGAAGCCAACTCCACCGAAGACGAGCATGACTGTTTCAGCGACAACACCCACAACTCGCATTTCTACAACGGCAAGGGCATTCGCAACGTCTACCTGGGCGAGTACAAGAAGGTCGATGGCAGCACCCTGACCGGCCCGAGCCTGTCCGAGCTGGTGGCCAAGGCCGACGCCCAGGCCGATGCCACGCTCAAGACCGACCTGCAGGAAACCGAAGCCAAGCTGCAGGCCCTGGTCGACAGCGCCGAGAAGAACAACGTGCACTTCGACCAGTTGATCGCTGCCGACAACGCCGAAGGTCAGCAACTGGTGCGCGATGCCATCGCCGCACTGGTCAAGCAGACTGGCGCCATCGAGCAGGCTGCCGGCAAGCTGGGCATCAGCGACCTGAACCCTGACACCGCCGATCACGAATTCTGATCGTCCTAGCAGGTTGAAAAGCCGGCGCCCCGCAAGGAGCGCCGGCTTTTTTATGGCGGCTGGTGCCGTTCGGTAGGGTGCGCCACGCCGCTGCGATACTCACCGGGACTGACGCCATAAACCTGCTTGAACTGTCGCGACAGGTGGCTCTGATCGGCGAAACCCAGCTGCATGGCCACGCTGACCGCCGTGCAGCCACTCTTGAGCAAGGCCCGCGCCTGTTCCAGGCGTCGCTGCTTGAGCCAGGCATGCGGTGGCAGCCCCGTCGCACGACGAAATACCCGCGCGAAGTGAAAAGGTGAAAGATTGACCGCTGCCGCCAGTTCCTCCAGCGAAGGCGGCTCGACCAGGCGCTCGGCCAGCATCTGCTTGGCGCAGGCCACAGCCCAGGGCTCGCGCCCAGGCGCGGGCGGTTCGGCAAGCTGTGCATGGTGCTGGAACAGCAGCAGGATCGCCTCACGCCAGGCCAGTTGCTGCTGCAACGCCTCGGCGCCGTGTTCGAGCAACTGGTGCAGGTGCAGAAAGGCGGCGTGCAGACGCGGATCATGCAGCACGCTGAAGGAAAATGACGGCATGCCGGTCTTGGCCAACCCCAGTTCCTGCAGTGCACCCAGTACCTGGGAATTGTCGGGATAGAAACCGCGATAGCGCCAACCGTCTTCGTGCGCCTTGGAGCCGGTGTGCACTTCGTCCGGGTTGATCAGCACCATGCTGCCCTGCGGCGCCAAGTGATCGCTGCCACGGTGGCGAAAGCGCTGGGCACCATGTTCGATCACGGTGAAGACGAACCCTTCATGCACGTGCGGCGCGAAGCGCTGCTCGAGGTAGCGCGCCTGCAACAATTCGACGCCGCTCAATGCGGAGGCTTGCCAGAAGCGGGTCTGCTCGCGGCTGTGCATAAGGTTCAGGCGTTGAAGCCAGCCTCCATCGCCTCACGCAACGCTGGCCACTCCAGGTCGGTGATGCTGTACAGCACGGTGTCATCGAGACGACCATCAGCCAGGCGGCGATGGTTGCGCAGCAAACCTTCACGGACGGCACCGAGCTTCTCGATGGCGCGTTGCGAGCGCAGGTTACTGGCAGCGGTTTTGAGCTGTACACGCACCATGCCCCAGTTATCGAACGCATGCCTGAGCATCAGGTACTTGATGGTGGTGTTCAGTCCGCTGCCGTGTTGATTGCGGTCGAGCCAGGTCCAGCCGATTTCGCAGGCTGGCAGGTTGTTTATGAAATCGGCAAAGCGCGTGGTGCCCACCAGTTCGTCACCCAGACGAATGACGAACGGCAAGGCCCGCTGCTCGCGCAGATCGGCCAGGGCGCTGCGGTACCAATCCAGTCGCTGGGTGCCGCTCATGTACAGCAGCTCCTCACGATTGGCCTCGGCCAGCGCCACCAGGGCGGGGATATCCGCGTCAGAAAGCGGTTCCAGGCGCAACGCGCCACGTTGCAAAGTCACCAGCTGCGGCTTGAACATGGGGTCCTTCCTCGGACAGAGTCGCAAACGCACCACGCTATCAGCCCCTGGGCTCCGGCACAATCGAGTCCCGTCGCAAAGCCTGTGGTGGGCCCTGCGACCTTGGTCGCAGCCGACAGCGTCTGGCTTTGTGCAACACTGATCAGCATCTGCCTCGCCTCGGCGGCCAGGCTCAACTCGTTCCACTGTGCGTTTCGGAGTCTGCATGTCGCTGTCCCCTGGGTTGATCGCCGCGGTCGCCCTGATCTATATGGCCATTCTTTTCGCCATCGCCTTCTATGGCGACCGCCGCAGCGCGCCCATGCCGCCGAAAATACGCGCCTGGGTATATTCGCTGTCGCTGGCGGTCTATTGCACCAGCTGGACCTTCTTCGGCGCCGTCGGCCAGGCCGCCGAACAGCTGTGGTCGTTCATCCCGATCTACCTCGGCCCGATCATCCTGATGCTGACCATGCCCTGGGTGCTGCAGAAGATGGTGATGATCAGCAAGCAGGAGAACATCACCTCCATCGCCGACTTCATCGCCGCGCGCTACGGCAAGTCGCAGTCACTGGCGATCGTCGTGGCGCTGATCTGCCTGGTCGGTGTGCTGCCCTACATTGCCCTGCAGCTCAAGGGCATCGTCCTTGGGGTCAATCTGTTGATCGGCGTGCACGCCCAGGATACCGGCACCAGCGCACAGGACACGGCGCTGATCGTGTCGCTGGCACTGGCGCTGTTCACCATCTTGTTCGGTACGCGCAACCTCGACGTCACCGAGCACCACCGCGGCATGGTGCTGGCCATTGCCTTCGAATCGCTGGTCAAGCTGCTGGCCTTCCTCGCCGTGGGCGCATTCGTCACCTTCGGCCTGTACAACGGTTTCAACGACCTGCTGGAGCAGGCGCACAACACAGCCGAGCTGGACGATTTCTGGAGCGAAGCAGTGAACTGGCCGGCGATGCTGGTGCAGACCGGCATGGCGATGATCGCCATCGTATGCCTGCCGCGGCAGTTCCATGTCACCGTGGTGGAGAACATCGAGCCCAAGGACCTGCGCCTGGCGCGCTGGGTATTCCCGGCCTATCTGGTGCTGGCCGTGCTGTTCGTCGTACCCATCGCCCTCGCCGGACAAATGCTGCTGCCGGCCGGCGTGACACCGGACTCATTCGTCATCAGCCTGCCCTTGGCCGAAGCCCATCCAGGCCTGGCCGTGCTGGCCTTCATCGGCGGCGCGTCGGCCGCCACTGGCATGGTCATCGTCGCCTCGGTGGCGCTGTCGACCATGATATCCAATGACATGCTGCTGCCCTGGCTGCTGCGCCGGCAAAGCACCGAACGGCCATTCGAAGCCTTCCGTCACTGGATGCTTACCGCACGCCGGGTCAGCATCGTGCTGATCCTGCTGCTGGCCTACGTCTGCTATCGCCTGCTCGGCGAGGGCACCAGCCTGGCGACCATCGGCCAGGTCTCATTCGCGGCCATCGGCCAGTTGGCGCCAGCCATGTTTGGTGCGCTGGTGTGGAAGCAGGCCAACCGCCGCGGCGTGTTCGCTGGCCTGATCTTCGGCGCCATGCTCTGGTTCTACACCCTGGTTCTACCGCTGGCCGCACGCGGCATGGGTTGGTCGCTGGACAGCTTTCCCGGCCTCACCGCCCTGCTCTACGCCCCCATCGGCCTGCAGGTAGACCCGCTGACACGCGGCGTGGTTCTGTCGCTGGCTGGCAATATGCTGCTGTTCGCCTGGGTTTCCTGGTTCTCGCGCACACGCGTGTCAGAGCACTGGCAAGCCGGTCGCTTCATCGGCCATGACCTGGGCACCAAACCCAGCAACCGCAGCCTGCTGGCAGTGCAGGTGGCCGATCTGCTGATGCTGTCCAGCCGCTTCGTCGGCGAAGAACGTGCGCGGCAGAGCTTCACCCGCTTCGCCCTGCGCCAGGGCAAAGGCAAGGACTTCGATCCCAACCAGCCGGCCAATAGCGAGTGGATTGCCCACACTGAGCGCCTGCTCGCCGGTGTCCTGGGTGCCTCCTCGACTCGTGCGGTGGTCAAGGCCGCCATCGAAGGCCGCGAAATGCAGGTCGAGGATGTGGTGCGCATCGTCGACGAAGCCAGTGAGGTGCTGCAGTTCAACCGCGCCCTGCTTCAGGGGGCGATCGAGAACATCACCCAGGGCATCAGCGTGGTCGATCAGAACCTGCGCCTGGTGGCCTGGAACCACCGTTATCTGGAATTGTTCGAGTACCCCGAAGGCTTGATCTACGTTGGTCGACCGATTGCCGAGATCATCCGCTTCAATGCCGAGCGCGGCATGCTCGGTGGCGGCGACCTAGAAGCGAACGTGGCCAAGCGACTGTACTGGATGCGCCAGGGTACTGCGCACAGCTATGAGCGGGTATTCCCCAATGGCCGGGTGATCGAGCTGATCGGCAACCCCATGCCGGGCGGCGGTTTCGTCATGAGCTTCACCGATATCACCGAGTTCCGCGAAGCCGAGCGCGCCCTCAAGGATGCCAACGAAAGCCTCGAACGGCGGGTTGCCGAACGCACCCACGAACTGTCGAAACTGAACCAGGCGCTGACCGAAGCCAAGGCCCATGCCGAGGCTGCCAACCAGTCGAAAACGCGCTTCCTCGCTGCGGTCAGTCATGACCTGATGCAACCGCTCAATGCGGCTCGGCTGTTCTCGGCCGCGCTTTCCCATCAGGACGACGCCCTGCCCAGCGAAGCTCAGGAGCTGGTTCGGCACCTGGACAGCTCGTTACGTTCGGCCGAGGACCTGATTACCGACCTGCTGGATATCTCGCGCCTGGAGAACGGCCGGATCACCCCGGATCGTCACCCCTTCGCCCTGGCCAACCTGTTCGACACCCTCGCCGCCGAGTTCGGCGTGCTGGCAGCCGAACAGGGCATCGACCTGCGCGTACGCGGCAGTCGGCAATGGATCGACAGCGACATCAAGCTGCTGCGCCGGGTGCTGCAGAACTTCCTGACCAATGCTTTCCGCTATGCCAAGGGCCGCGTGGTGCTCGGTGTGCGGCGTGAAGGCAATCAACTGCGCCTGGAAGTCTGGGATCGCGGCATGGGTATCCCCGAGGACAAACGCAAGGTGATCTTCGAGGAGTTCAAGCGCCTCGACAGCCACCAGACGCGCGCCGAAAAAGGCCTGGGGCTGGGGCTGGCAATTGCCGACGGCCTCTGTCGCGTGCTCGCCCACCGCCTGGAGGTACGTTCCTGGCCGGGCAAGGGCAGCGTGTTCAGCGTCAGCGTGCCGCTGGCGAGAAGGCCCGCGCCGAAACCACAAGGCGTTAGCGTGCCGACCGTCGATGGCCAACCGCTGCAAGGCACCCAGGTGATCTGCATCGACAATGAGGACAGCATCCTCACCGGCATGTACAGCCTGCTGTCGCGCTGGGGCTGCCAGGTGTGGACAGCACGCAATCGCCTGGAGTGTGAGCACCTGCTCAGTGAGGACGTGCGTCCGCAGCTGGCGTTGGTCGACTATCACCTCGACGAAGGCGAAACCGGTACCGAACTGATGGCTTGGCTGCGCACGCGCCTGGGCGAGCCGGTACCCGGCGTGGTGATCAGCGCCGACGGTCGCCCGGAGTTGGTCGCCGAAGTGCATGCCGCGGGTCTCGACTACCTGCCCAAACCGGTCAAACCAGCCGCCCTGCGCGCGCTGCTCAGTCGTCACCTGGTACTGCGCGGCTAAGGCATTGGCGGGCACATCAGCCGCGCTGCAGGAACCCCTGCAGCAGCTGATGCACCCGTTCGCTCAGCTCGCGGTTGGCGGCCACCGGCAGACCGCGCGCCAGCTCGGCTTCGACCACCTGTTCGACCAGCGGACGCAGCTGCAGCAGCTGAGCACTTAGCCCTTCCAGCTGATCCGCGCGAGGCAGCGAACTCTGCAGCAGCGGGTTGACCAGATGACCGACGATCATCTGCACGATACCGGTTGACACCTGCTCGACGTGCCGGCGAATCGATTCCAGCTCGTCAAGCAATGCGGGCAGTGGAATACCGGCGCGGTACAACTCGACACCCGCCGCGAACAGGCGCGGGCTGGGCACGCTGAGGTGGTCACCGGCGAACTGCAACAAGCCCATGGCCATGGCACGGTCAATCACCGCCTCCTCCAGATCGTCAGCGAAGATCGCCTGCAACTCGGCGAACTCCAGGCGCCCCGGCTGCTCCGGCTCACCGGGGCCACGGATGGCCTGGTCGAGCCCCAGTACATGGGCCAGATCGCGCCCTTGCGCCCAGGCGTCGAACAGTTCGCGGATGCTGGCGATGCTGTAGCCGCGCTCCAGCAGTTGGCCGACCAGACGCAGGCGTGCGAGGTGCTCGCCGTTGTAGACGCCGACACGCCCGCGCCGTTCGGGCGGCGACAGCAACCCGCGGTCCTGATAGGCGCGCACGTTGCGCACGGTGGTTTGCGCCGCCTGGGCCAGTTCGTCGACCGTGTATTCGGCGGCAACCGCCGCCGCCACAGGGGCGGCATTGCCAAGCAGGCGCTGGAAAAACAGGGAAACGTCAGTCATGCGCCGATCATAGTCGCGCGCCGAGCCCCCGCCAACCGCGTCGCTCGCCCCAACCAAGGGCTGGACTTGCTCGGACACAACCCGGCACCAGGTCGCCCAGCAACGCCGCAAAGCCCCTGCACAGAGCGGCTCAGACAGTCGCGGTAACGAAGTAACGCTGACATCCAGGCGCGTGCGCATGGCTAGGCAAAGGCAGCATCACGCTCAACAATGACGATTACATCAAACAATGTAAACGTCATCTTCCGGAGCCTGCCATGTTCCCGCTCGCCGATTCTCTCGGTCTCTTCCGATGAACGCGCCGCTGCAGCGCCATGAACGGCCACCACAGCAGTTAGACGTCCACAGCGACGGCCTGCGCCTGTGCACCTACGTCTGGGACAAGGCCGACGCACCGACCCTGCTGCTGGTGCACGGTTATCCGGACAATCACGAGATCTGGCTGCCGCTAATTCGCGAGCTGGCCGACGACTACCGCATTGTCGCCTACGACGTGCGCGGGTGCGGCGCCTCCCAGGTGCCGAAGCGCCTGCGCGACTATCGCCTGGAGCAGTTGGCGCGCGATCTGGAAGCGGTGCTGCGGGCCACCAGTGCGGATCGAACGGTGCACCTGATCGCCCACGACTGGGGCTCAATCCAGAGCTGGGAAGCGGTGACCGAACCGCGCATCCAGCCACTGCTGGCGTCTTACACCAGCATCTCCGGCCCCTGCCTCGACCATGTTGGCCAATGGATGCGCGAGCGCCTGAACCTGCGCCGCCCTGCCGCGCTGCTGCAAGCCCTGCGGCAGTTGTTCAGCTCCTGGTACATCGCCTTCTTCCACACCCCGCTGCTGCCGGAACTGGGCTGGCGGCTGGGGTTGGATCGCGCCTGGCCCTGGCTGCTGCGCCGCCTCGAAGGCGTACCCAACCTGCCGCCGAGCCGCACGCAGCGCGCCGACGGCATACGTGGCGTGCAGCTGTATCGCGCCAACTTCATCCGCAGCCTGCTATGGCCTCGCTCGCGCAGCACCCGCGTGCCGGTGCAACTGATCGTGCCGCTCAACGACCGTTTCGTGCGCCCGCAGCTGTTCGACGATCTGCAGCACTGGGCACCGCTACTGACCCGCCGTGAAGTCCGCGCCGGCCACTGGCAGTTGCTGGCCGAGCCCGGTGTCCTGGCCGGCTGGCTGCGTGAGCATGTGAACAAACTGGAGCAAGTACGCCCCCGAGAGGCCCGCACATGAGCCAAGCCAATCAACCGCCCCTGCAACAGCGCAAGGTGCGCTTCGATTTCGCCGACACCCCGCTGCACTGGGTGCCGAACGAACCGGAGGCCTCGCACATCATGAACGGCCTGCACCTGCTGCTGCCGGCCGGCGAATTCTGGTTTTGCAAGGTCTACAACAAGGCCCTGCCACTGGTCAGCGAGCCCAGCCTGCGCGAGGACGTGCGCGGTTTCGTACTGCAGGAGGCGCAACATGCCCGCGCCCATGGCAGTGCGTTGACGCCCTACCTGATCCGCCACGGTATCGACCCCAAGCCCTTCACGCGCAAGGTCGACTGGCTGTTTGACAAGGTTCTGTGCGACTACCCGCTGGGCGAGAACGCCCTGACACGCCGCTTGCAACCCTGGTGGCTACGCCAGCGGGTCGGCCTGATCGCGGCCGTGGAGCATTTCACCTGCGTGCTCGGTGACTGGGTCGTCAACAGTCGTGGACTCGACCACGCTGACCCGGTGATGCTCGACCTGCTGCGCTGGCACGGGGCCGAGGAAGTGGAGCACCGCTGCGTGGCTCATGACCTGCACGTGCACCTGGGCGGCAGCCTGGCGATGCGCTGGCTGTTCATGCTGATCGCCACGCCAGCGCTGCTCTATCTGTTCAGCGATGCAATGAAGGTGATGATGCGCCAGGACCCGACCACGCGTTACCGCCCTGGCTTTCTGCGCATGTGGCACGACCTGGGCAAGCGCGGCCTGCTGCCGACCACGGCCAGTGTCGGCCGCTCGGTGCTGCGTTACTTCAATCCGCGTTATCACCCACGTATTGAGGGCGATCTACAGGCGGCACTGAATTACCTGGCCAGCTCGCCGGCCGCGCTACGCGCCGAGGCGGAAAAAGTCGCGGCCTGAAGCGGTGGATCGCCACATGTAGGGCGGGTGCAACCCGCCATTGGCACTCCGGCGGGTTGCACCCGCCCTACGTCCTACAATCACCGGCCGTGAGCGCTCACTCGCCCAGCTCATCCAGCGCCGGCAGATCGGCGGAGCGCTCCAGCAGCTCGTTCGGCAGGCTCTTGCTGGCACGGGCGCCCAGCAGCTTGAGGTTTTCCACACGGCCGACCAGGTTGCCGCGACCGTCCACCAGCTTGTTGCGAGCACTGGCATAGGCTTTGTCCAGTTGCTGCAAGCGGCTGCCCATCTCGTCTAGATCGGCGACGAAGGCGACGAACTTGTCGTACAGCTGGCCCGCACGCTCGGCGATCTCGCGGGCATTCTGGCCCTGCCGCTCCTGGCGCCAGAGGCTGTCGATCACCCGTAGCGTGGCCAGCAAGGTGGTCGGGCTGACGATCACCACCTGTTGCTCGAACGCTTCCTGAAACAGGTCCGGCTCGGCCTGTAGCGCCGCGGCGAACGCCGCTTCGATGGGGACGAAGAGCAGAACGAAATCGAGACTGTGCAGCCCTTCCAGGCGCTGGTAATCCTTGCCGGAGAGCCCCTTGAGGTGACTGCGCAGGGACAGCAGGTGCTGCTTGAGCGCCTGCTGGCGAATCGGCTCGTCCACCGCCGCGACGTACTGCTGATAGGCGCTGAGGCTGACCTTGGCATCAACGATCACCTGCCGGTCACCGGGCAGACGAATCAGCACATCCGGTTGAAAACGCTCACCGCCGGCGCCCTTGAGGCTCACCTGGGTCTGGTACTCGCGGCCCTTCTCCAGGCCGGCATGCTCCAGCACCCGCTCCAGCACCAGCTCGCCCCAGTTGCCCTGGGTCTTCTGCCCCTTGAGGGCGCGAGTCAGGTTGGTCGCCTCGTCACCCAGACGCTGATTGAGCTGCTGCAGACGCTCCAGCTCCTTGCTCAGGGAAAAGCGCTCGCGCGCCTCTTGTTGATAACTCTCGTCGACGCGTTTCTCGAAGGCCTGGATCCGCTCCTTGAGCGGATCGAGCAACTGGCCCAGGCGCTGCTGACTGTTCTCGGCGAAACGCTGCTCGCGCTCATCGAAGATCTTCGTTGCCAACTCAGAGAACTGCGCACGCAGCTCGTTGCGCGCGCCCTGCAGGTCATCCAGGCGCTGCTGCTGGTTGTCGCGGTTTTCCTGCAGCTCGGCGGCCAGCGCCGCACACTCGGCGCTGAGCCGTCGCAGTTCAGCTTCATTACGATCGCGCTGCTGATTCCACGACTGCGCGGCTTCGCGGGCGATCTGCCGCTCCTGCTGCAGCAATTCGTTCTCACGGCGCAGCCCGGCCAGCTCGGTCTGCTGCTCCACCTTGATCTCGCTGACTTCGGCCAACTCGTCGCGACAGGCATCGAGTTGCGCCAACAACCCGGCCTGACTGAGCTGCGCATGCTCCAGACGCTCCTGCAACAGCGCCTGCTCGCCCTGCTCACGAGTCAGCCGGCGCTGCAAGGACCAGAGGCCAGCCAATAGCGGAGCCAACGCGACGAAGGCGCCAATGGCGAGAGATAAAGGATCGATTGGCATAGACGCTCCATGTTTGACCACCGAGCAGTATACCCAGCCGGCGATTTACACGGGGCCAGCACGCAATCAGCGCGACAGGCGCTCCAGCTCTTGCTGGGCACCACGGTCGCCTGCACGCGCAGCCTGGCGCAGCAGTTCATAACCGATGCGGCGGTCACGGGTATTGCCGCAGTCGCGGCAGAGCAGTTGGCCCAGCCGGCTTTGCGCCTGCACACAACCTTTACGGGCAGGCTGCTTGAGCAGATTGCCAGCGATGCGTTTGACGCTGGAGGTTTGCCCCAGACGCGGGCTGTCGAGCAGCCAAAGCGCGACGCGCATGGGCAGACGAGAAGAGCTGGAACGAACCGCGGAGGATGAAGCCGGTAAAGCGCGAGGCATAAATAAAGAGGGGGGTGACTGCCGGGGCGCGCCACTCTACTCCTTTTTTCCTGAAGGTAAAGCCTTGCCTGCCAGAAGGATTTCAGCGCCTCCAAAGAGTTCCCTCACAATCCACAGAAGCTGTGGATAACTCCGTGCACAACTTGGGCGAAAGCGCTCACAGGGCCGATGGCTTGGGGCTCGCAGTCAAACTGACGATTTTTTCACCAATGGAAAAAATGCATATTTTTCATTGACTTAAAAATGAACCACGAAAAATCAAACGTTTAGCGGCGATTCTGACAGTGAGATGACAGACTGCTTCAGCATTGTGCACAACTCTCTGCGACATATCCGCGCAGCGCTCTGTTTCGGGGCATTTCGCCGGCCAGCGCAGTATTCATGCGGGGTGCGGCAGCTGCCCCTGCACCAGGAACTGCTCCCGGTGAAACAGCCGAGGCTGATCCGGCGTCTGCGCATGCTTGAACGCCACGTAGTCGCCCGTGGTTTCGCACAGCCAGGCCGTCAGGTTACGCGGCCGTTTTTCCGCGAAGGCGGCCGGCACGTAGAGCGCGACATTGCTACCGCCGTCCGGGCAGCGCGCCGAGCGATACTCGAAGGCCTGGATACCGGCCACACGCATTGCTGAGCCGAGGCGCTGGGGCACGCTGTAGTCGCTAGGGTGAGCCAACAGAGCGCCATGCTGATCGAACGGCGGCTGCTGCAACTGAATACCGCGCTCGACGCGATAGCGTGCTTCGAAGGTGGAGTGCTCGGAGAGGATGCGCCCGCTGGGCGGCGGCGTGGCCATGCCGTTCCACAGCACGAAGCGATAGTAGGCGGCCTCGGCCATTGCCGTTTCCAGACGCTGGGCGGCGTAGAACAGGCTGGGCTCATGCACGCTGCCAAAACGCGAGCCCCAGCGCAGTGGTGGATAACGAAACGGCGTCTTCAGCAGATAGTGCAACGGCTCGGCGGCTTCGGGCAGCGGCGGCTTGCTGCTCTCGAGCAACTCTTCGAGCAGCGCTTGCTCGGCGAGGTTATCCACCAGTTGCAGGGTCGCGACCTGCGCCTGACTTTCCACCATGCGCAGCAGCCTGCCGCGCAGCGGTCGCACCTGTCGCTCGCCCTCACATAGTTGCCAGATGTCCATGGCGATACCTCCCTACCTCATATCGCTGCCGCGAACCGCGCCGACAATCGGTGCGCATGGCGCACCCTGCTTGTACTCAGACCTTGCCACGAATGGCGTCCAGATACTCGACGACGCGTACCAAGCCCTGCACCTGCCCCATCTGCTGCAGCGGCACGCCGGCCAGGTGGCAGTTCTCGGTACGCAGAAAGTGGCGCATGTCCTGCTGGTTGCCGCCGAACAGGGCGAACAAGGCGCGGTAGGCGCGAATCAACAACAGGGCCAGTTCACCCGTCTTGCTCTGCGGGCGCAAACCGCCCTGCTCGTTCCAGCGGCTGATGGCGCTGCGATGCACGCCGACGATATCGGCCAGCTCCTGCTGGGTCAGCCCCAACTGTTCACGGGTATTGAGCAAGGCCTTGGCCAGTACCGCATCGGCGTCAGGCTGGCTGCGAGTCACTGCACTCATCATTTCCTCCTACGCGTGTTTTAAACAAAGAAAACAATAAAAGCTGTAAACACACAATAGCACGGAAAGCCGCTTGGCACCCACCCGAGCATGGGGTACCGTCCCTTGCACGGCATCTGGCAAGGAGAACTCATGAGCCGCCGGCGTTTCTGGCTGAGCATCTGCGTAGCGACTCTGGCGGTGTTGTCGCTACTGGTCTGCTACGCCGGCTACCGCGTGCAGCAACTGCTCGAGGAGCAGCACGTCGAGCTGGACTGGCAACGACTGAGCCTGTCCTGGCGCGGTGTGCAGTTGCACGATGTGCGACTGACGCAGCGTCAGGGCGGTGAGTTGCACGCGCAGGCCAGCCTACTGCAACTCGATTGGCGGGCCAGCGAGGCGCCGCGCTATCGGCTGCTTGCCCAAGGCCTGCAAGTCGCCTGGCAACCCGCGCCAACAGCCCCGCAGAAATCGGATGACAGCGACCTCGGTGTCCTCTTCGAGCGCGCACTCAACACCCTGCCCTGGTTGCCACGACAGATCGACGTGCGCGACGCCCAGGCGCAGTTGCCCTGCCGCAGCGGTCAATGCACGCTCGACGGCAACCTCAGCCTGCAGCATCTGGACGATGCACTGCAGTTGCACCTGCAACTTGAGCGCGAGACGCACAGCGCGCAGCTACACGCACGGCTGCAGGGCCTGGGCTCTGCGCCGGATAGCACACGCCAGCTGGCGATGAACCTGCACCTCGACAATCAGCAGCAGATGGAGCTGCATAGTGATCTGCTCGCCCAGGGCGATGCATTGCAGTGGTCTGGCAACCTGCTGCTCGCGCCTCTGCAGGAGATCGCCTGGGTCGGCGCCTGGCTGAGCGAATGGACACCACTCGACGCCGCCAACCTGCCAGCCACGCCGCAACAAGCCGGCATCATCGCCCACTGGCAACTGCAGTTGCCGCAGGCCACCCGACAGCTCGGCGAGCTACTGGCTGCGCCGGGATGGCTGCGTATCGACGCCCAGTTGCCGCAGCCCTGGCCGCTGCCCGGCGCTGGCCTGGTCAGCGGCGAACTGCAGCTCGACCTGCTCAACGCCACAGGCACGTGGCAAGCGCGCAAGCTGCACGGCAACCTGCAACTCGACACTCACGGCGCGCCCTGGCTGGCCACGCTGCCAAGCGGCTTGCAACCCAACCAGTTGCAGATGCAGCTCACACCACTGGAAAGCGACCACGACAACGAGCTGGCCGTGCAACTCAAGCTCAGCGGACAGGGCGCACTCGAGCTGCAGGTGAACGCCGAGCTCGGCCTGCAGCAGGCGCCCGACTGGTCGCTGAACCTGCGCCAGCTGCAACTCGAAGCCCGTAGCAAGCGCGTGGATCTGGCAGGCAATCGTGCCGACGGCCTGCAGCTGAGCCTGGGCATGACCGGCAGTGCGACCACGCAGCAGGTGCAACTCAAGGTCGCTGACAACTCTCGCCTGGCTATCCAGCGACTGCGCAGCGGTGATCTGGAACTGCAGCAGGCGCAACTGACACTCGCCGGCCTCGCCCTCGCTGGAGCGCCACGCTCACCGACGCTGTCCGGGCCATTGGCGCTACGCATACAAAGCCTGCAATACCCGCAACTGCAAGCGCAAGGCTGGCAATGGCAAGGCCGGCTAGAGGCCGACAGCACCAGCCAGACACTCGACGGTGCACTGCTGGCCGACTCGGGACTGAGCATGGCGCTGCGCCTGAACAACACCGCCGCTGCGCTGGGTCTGAACGCCACACTCGACGAGCTATTCCTGCGCGCGGGCAATCCGCTGGCGCAAACCCTGGCCAGTTGGCCGCCGCTGCTGGCGCTGGACAACGGCCGCATCCAGGGCGACGCCAGCCTCAGTTTGCCCAGCGGCAAGCCCCTGCAACTGCTGGCGAAGCTGAGCGGCAAAGGCCTGGCCGGCATTTATGATCGCAGCACGCTGAGCGGCGTGGACGCTGAACTGCAGCTGCGACTCACTGGCGACCGCCTGACGCTGGAGCTACCGAGCCTGAGCGCGAAACAGATCAACCCCGGCATCGCCCTCGGCCCCTTGCAGCTGCAGGCCAGCTATCAGGCCAGCCTGCAACGCCCTCTGGCCGGCAGCCTCAGCCATCAGCGTGCCGAACTGGGCGTACTCGGCGGCAGCTTGAGCCTGGAACCGGCGACCTGGGCGCTGGATCGCTCCAACCAGTTGCTGCCACTGAAACTCAGCGGCCTGGACCTGCAGGAACTGTTTCGCGCGTATCCGGCCGAAGGACTGGAAGGCAATGGCCTGCTCGACGGTACGCTACCGCTGCGCCTGGGCGAAGCGATCAGCGTCGAGCAGGGGCTGATCGACGCACGCGCCCCCGGCGGCCGCCTACGCTTTCACTCGCCACGCATCCGCGCCATGGGCCTGGCCAACCCTGGCATGAAGCTGGTCACCGACGCGCTGGAGGACTTTCACTACGACCTGCTCAGCAGTAGCCTCGACTATGATTCGTCCGGCACACTGCGCCTTGGTATGCGTCTACATGGACAGAACCCGGCCATCGAACAGGGCCGGCCAATCCACTTCAACATCAATCTGGAAGAAGACATTCCGACCCTGCTGGCCAGCCTGCAACTGACCGACAAGGTCAGCGACATCATCCAGCAACGGATTCAGCAACGGATGCGCCAGCGTGTCCCCCAAGAATCAAAGGAGTAGCGCCATGCGCACGTACCGCCTCCTCGCCGCCTTCAGCCTGGGCCTGCTGTGCCAGGCCTGTACCCCGACGGTGCAGCTGGCCATGCCCAACGAGCCGATCAATATCAACCTCAACGTCAAGGTCGAGCACGAGATCTACATCAAGGTGGACAAGGCGCTGGACAACGTATTCAACGAAGATAGCGGTCTGTTCTAAGAGCGTCGGTCTTTCCCGCGCAGGCGGGAATCCAGGACGTTCGTGACATCTAGATTCCCGCCTACGCGGGAAAGACGGAAATCTGATCCATCAGGATTTCCTCAAGGAGAAGCATGATGATTCGATACATTTCGACCCTGCTGCTGGCACTGACCCTCAGCCTGCCGGCCTACGCACTGAACCTCAACCAGGCCATGAGCGCTCTCGGCGATGCCAAGGCCAGTGGCCAGTTGGGCGAGCAGCCCAACGGCTACCTGGGCGTGGTCAAAGCCGGCGGCCAGGCCGATGAAATCGCCAGCCTGATCAACCAGGCGCGTCGCACTGAATACCAGAAGGTGGCCAAGGACAACGGCATCAGCCTGAGCGACGTGGAAGCCATCGCCGGCAAGAAAGCCATCGAGCGCACGCCCAAGGGCCAGTTCATCCAACTGAACGGCCAGTGGCTGCAGAAATAGAAAGCAGCTGGCAGAAACGAAAGAACCCGCCTAGGCGGGTTCTTTGCGTTGCACGATCAGTGATCAGGCGCCGGCTTTGCTGGTGGCGTCCTTGATCAGGGTCTGCAGCTCGCCCTTCTCGTACATCTCGGTGAGGATGTCGCTACCGCCGACCAGCTCACCGCCGACCCACAGCTGCGGGAAGGTCGGCCAGTTGGCGTACTTCGGCAGGTTGGCGCGGATTTCCGGGTTCTGCAGGATGTCGACATAGGCGAACTTCTCGCCGCAGCCCATCACCACCTGGGCAGCACGGGCGGAGAAGCCACACTGCGGGGCGTTGGGCGAGCCTTTCATGTACAGCAGAACGGTGTTGTTGGCGATCTGCTCTTTGATGGTTTCGATGATATCCATGGGGCACCTCAGCATAGACTTCGCGACCCGACGGTCGCCACGGTGGCGCGATTGTAGCGAAAAGCCGAGCAAAATGCTCGGCCTTGCCATCGCCCCGTAGCGTCGAGACAACCCCGGATTTCACTCGGGCTACGCAGCCACCACCTCGACCGGCACACCATTGAGCACTGCATTACCGGACAGCGCATCGAGCCGGCGCTCATCGGTCAGGTCATTGGCGCTGGCACCCGGCTGCGCACGGGCGATGTCCATCTGCACTCCGGGCCGGGCATGGCCCCAACCATGGGGCAGACTGACCACGCCGGCCATTACCTCATCACTGGCGGCCACTTCCACCTCAATGCTGCCGACCCGCGAGCGCACCTCTACCCGTTGTCCATCGGCGAGGCCGCGGCTGGCCAGATCAGCCGGGTTCATCAACAGCTGATGACGCGGCTTGCCCTTCACCAGGCGGTGATAGTTGTGCATCCAGGAGTTGTTGCTGCGCACATGGCGGCGGCCGATCAGCAGCAGTTCATGGGCGGCGGGCTGTTCCTGTTCGGCGAAGCGCGCCAGATCAGCCAGCAGCAACGTCGGGGCAACCTGCACGGTCTTGCTCGGGGTTTTCAGGCGTGCGGCCAGGTTCGGCTGCAAAGGCCCCAGGTCGACCCCGTGTGGATGCTCGCGCAGCACAGCCAGGTTGAGCTTGCGCTCACTGTGATCGCCGTAGGGACCGAAACGCAGGCCCATGTCGATCATCTGCTCCGGCGCCATGGTCGATTTCAACTCCAGGTCATTGCGCGCCGCGAACGCCTTGGCCAGCCCGACAAAGATTTCCCAATCGTGCAGTGCGCCCTCCGGCTTGGCCAGGATCGCCTCGTTGAAACGGGTGACGTTGCGCACGGCGAACACATTGAAGGTGGTGTCGTAGTGATCGTGCTCCAGCGGTGCGGTCGGCGGCAGGATCAGGTCGGCGTAGCGGGTGGTCTCGTTGATGTAGAAATCCACCGAGAGCATGAAGTCCAGGCCGTCCAGCGCCTGCTCCAGCTGGCGGCCGTTGGGCGTCGACAGCACCGGGTTGCCGGCCACCGTGATCAGGGCGCGAACCTGCCCCTCGCCGGGGGTCAGCATCTCTTCGGCCAGCGCCGAAACCGGCAGCTCGCCGCCGTACTCCGGCAAGCCGGACACGCGACTCTGCCAGCGATTGAAATGCCCACCCGAGGTGCTCGCCACCAGATCCACCGCCGGCGTGGTGCAGAGCACACCGCCGCTGCGATCGAGGTTGTCGGTCACCAGATTGATCACCTGCACCAGCCACTGACAGAGCGTGCCAAACGCCTGGGTGGAAACGCCCATACGGCCGTAGCACACCGCCTTGTCGGCGGCGGCGAAATCCCGCGCCAGCTGGCGGATGGTGTCTGCCGACACGCCGCAGCGCGCGCTCATGGTTTGCGCATCGAAGCCGGCAATCGCCTCGCGCACCTGCTCCAGCCCGTCCACCGGCAGGTGGCTGTCGCGCGTCAGGCCTTCCTCGAACAGGGTGTTGAGCAGCGCCAGCAGCAGTGCGGCGTCGCTGCCAGGGCGCACGAACAGGTGCTGGTCAGCGATGGCAGCGGTCTCGCTACGGCGCGGATCGACCACCACCAGCTTGCCGCCACGGGCCTGGATGGCCTTCAGGCGCTTCTCCACATCCGGCACGGTCATGATACTGCCGTTGGAGGCCAGCGGGTTGCCGCCCAGGATCAGCATAAAGTCGGTGTGATCGATGTCGGGAATCGGAATCAGCAGGCCGTGGCCATACATCAGGTGGCTGGTCAGGTGGTGCGGCAGTTGGTCGACCGAGGTGGCGGAGAAACGATTACGGGTTTTCAGCTGACCGAGAAAGTAGTTGCTGTGGGTCATTAGCCCGTAGTTGTGCACGCTGGGGTTGCCCTGATAGACGGCCACGGCATTTTGCCCATGCGCCGCCTGGATCGCGCTCAGACGCTCGGCCACCAGCTCGAACGCCTCATCCCAGCCGATGGCCTGCCACTGCTCGCCAATGCGGCGCATGGGCTGGCGGATACGGTCGGGGTCGTTCTGGATGTCCTGCAACGCCACGGCCTTGGGGCAGATATGGCCACGGCTGAAGTTGTCCTGGGCGTCGCCCTTGATCGAGCGAATCTGCGTGCTGCCGTCAGGCTGCGCTTCAGTTTCGATGGCAAGGCCGCAGATGGCTTCGCACAGATGGCATGCACGGTAATGGAGGGACTTGGTCATGGCCTGGCCTCTTGTTCTGATCCGAGACGACCGGTCAGGTCGCAGGTCATGAACTATGGGCCGAGC
>Ga0208645_1000957_pt1 | contig 27994 bp, 39 predicted proteins | sample VirMetDEL_Sep_01_FD_184519 | JGI IMG/M metagenome (GOLD analysis project Ga0208645, IMG submission 184519) | Aqueous microbial communities from the Delaware River and Bay under freshwater to marine salinity gradient to study organic matter... | ecosystem: Environmental > Aquatic > Marine >... | reverse complement strand
GTCGCGCGTTACCCGCAGACGATCACTGTCAGAAGAACCTATCATCGTTTGCTGGTCCTCTGAGCCTCTCTGAAGCGCGTTGCGAACGCCCGATTGAATGACCGCTGTGCTGTGCGCTGACCGTCCTCGTAGAAGCGGAAACGCTTAGGAATATATGCGCGTTGTTCTAGCAGATAAAGCACTTGCTGACGCTTGGCCGCCCCCCGACCGGTCTGTTGCGCGATCACATCTTGTCCACTGCGCAGCTTGGTCTTGTACCCACGAGCATTCAGCACGTTGCGAGGCTGCTTTGCCTTTGGCACTTTGCCACTGGCTGTTCGTTTGATTGCGCGTGATGGTATCGCAATGTTGTTGCCGCGTGGCCGCTTCACACCGCCTTCGGCTTGGTTGACCATATAATCACGGCCTAGACGGTCATACACTCTGGCTGTCAGATTGCGCTTGTTTGATTTGTCTACGCGGTACATCGTGGCCGCAAATCGCTTGTTCTTGACGTCAAACGACTGCGGATAGGTGCGTTCAACAATCTGTTTGCGTGTTGCAAACGCGGCGTCATTTAATGCTTGACTGGTTGCAAAGGGCAGTTGTTGTTTGCCAAAGGCATCTATCGTTCTGGCAAGCTGTCCTATGTTGCTGCCGACCGTAATGTTAAGACCTATGCCATTGCGATTTGACCCTGCAAATGCGCCAAATAAAGCTGATCCAGTGCCGCCACCGCCGAACTGCAAACCACTTCGAAAGATCTGCTTGCCAAACGTGCGAACCAAAAATGGGATTGCTGGACCTGCCATCACTGCACCGTTGTATCTTCTAACTCTAGGATGACCACTGTGCCAGACGTGTCACGCGCATCAAAGATGATGTCATCACACTGATCGCAATTGATGGTGCCACTGTTGGCCCACACAATACCGTAAGTCAAAGACCCACAATGTAAGCACTCAACCTTGTCCTCGAAAAAATCACAGCAATCCATCGCTTGACATTATCCGCAAAACAAAAGGCGGTCAATGCCGCCCTTTGCTTCCTCTTTGTTGATCTGCTTAGTTTCTTGCAAACTTGCGCCGCAGTTCTTCCCATTGTGGCAACTTATTGCGGTTAGCGTTCGCGCTTTGGGTTTGTTCGCGCTTGACTTGGTTTTTATTGTAGTTGGCGACAAGCAATTGGAAATCTGACTTTCTGACAGGCGGCAGAGTTTCGTAGATATAGCCATTCCGCTCTGTGCCGATTGCCTTGACCAAGTTCATTCTGCGGAACCGCGTCAAAAACGATGAAGCGGCTTTGCGTGTTAGCTTTAACGAATGAGTTTGACAGGCGTCAAATATGTCACCAGTAGTAAAGGCCTTTTGCGGATGGTACATATCAAGGATGAAGCTGTAGAAATCCCAACCCTTCATCTGTTGTTTGTAACCGCTGCGAGATTTGTGATATGCCGGATTTTGATACATTGGCATCACGTTTTCATTCGCTTGTATGGGCTTTGTCGGCAGTTTTCTGCTGGCATCAAAAGCTGGCTTTTCAATCTTTTCCTCGACCGTTGGTTCCGGCTTTGCGTCCTTGATTTCGAGGATTGTCGCGTTTTGGATCAAACCCATCTTGATCAACTCAGCCAACGCCATCGCGCTACATTCTAGCTTGATTGTGTAGTTTTCCATTGCACTAACTCCCTAGTTTGCAAACTGGACCATCAAGGCCCAGACGTTGTAGTTGTCTGTCACCAGATTGGTGCCAAACACAATGACCATCGCTGTGACGATCATCATTCCGATAAAATCTTTGACGTTCTCGCTCATCTTATCCCCCGATGATGCTGTGACCACGACCGCGCAAACACTCATTTAGGCGCATACCGTTGTGATCATACTGGAACCACGCAAGCGACTGCTCCACCAGCTGCTTGCACTCTGAAACATCGCGCTGATACATCGCCGCATCAGTGCTGACGCGCAGATCGGCGACCGGTGCGTATGAGCAACCAGCCGCCAGAACTGCTATTGAAAGGACGCGGATCATTAGGCCGCCCACATTTCTGCTTCGTATTCTTCGCGTTCGGCTTGCGTTTTCTCAGCCACCGGTATCTGGCCGTCATAATAACGCTCAAAACCCGCTTCAGTTTGCCGCTCCGCTTCTGCTTCGGCGTTCATATGCTCAAACTCGCTTTCCCAAAAAGCGCGAACTTGAGCGCACACATCAGCAATAGTTTTTGCAGAAAAACGAGCCTCGTTTGTGCTATCGAGAATGCTTTGCACCGTAGCCACAGCACCCTCACCAGCGAAATTAGTCAGCGAACCAAAAGGTTCAGCACAGCTGTCCACATACAAATCCCAAACTGGCAGGTTAGCTGGTGTGGTCGAACAACGCTTGGCGTTCATTGAAATGGTTTTGGTCATCGGTATCTCCCTTGTTTGTTCCGATGATTAGTTATCCCACATTATCCCCACACACGTCAACAGTTATTCACACTTTTTCTGCACTTTTATTTTGCCGGTCAATATGCGCTCTGATGACAGGGTTCCGGTTATACCAGTCTGATTGCTGTGAGGGTGTGAGCGTTTCCCACCGCGCCAGCATCAGCTTTGCACTGGTCTCGTGCTTGTCCGGCTTTGCAACAGACATTTGCTTTGAAGCTGGTTTCCGGCTTTTATCGCGTCTGATCCAGTTTTGCCAAAAGGCCGACATATCCACATATGCGGCTTTGTCGCCATTCTGCTTTGACCATAGCTTGATGCTGGTAAGTGTGTCGTGCCAGTCTGCACCATTATCAATTGCCCACTCCTTATCAGCCTCTGATGGCATCCAATCTGAAACTTTCGTTTTGCCCTTATTTTTATTTAACGGTTCTTTAAGGGTTATACCTGTCACTGTGACAGGGGTGTCCTGTCTGTGTGATAGGACTGTCTGTGTGACAGGGGTGTCAAATTGCAGGAAATATGACGTTGATCTGCCAGCCCGATGCTTGCGTGTTATCAGCCCCAATTCCTCTAGCTGTTTCAGCTTCCGGCGCACTGTGGCATCGCTTGCGCCAGTAATGTGGCATAAGTGGCCCACGGAAGGCCAAGCATAGCCGTGTGACGGATTGTGGTGGTTTGCGATACAAATCAACACCAGCTTCGCCAGCGGGTCTTTCAGTGGCGTTTCCATCGCCCAGTCTAGTGCTTTAATCGACATTGGACACCTCATAAGCACACGCCATATAACCAGCACCATCGCGATAATTGTCTTTGTGGTTGGGGTTGCCTTTCATTCTGGCGATTTTCAGCAAGGTCATCATAATCCCGACATCAGCTGGCGTGATCTGTGCATCCAGATGATTTGACCAATAGCGGGCAATCAAGACAAAATTGTCCTCCAAGTCGCCGTGATCAGCTGCACGGTCCACCATTACGCACTCTTTTGCCTCATCTAGTATTTCTGCACGTTTCATTTTTCACCTATAAACTTGAAATTTTCCATCGGATAGTGGGCAACCAAGCTGTAATCCTTGACAATGCCGCGATCTGTTCGCCCGCCCAGTCTTGTGTAAAAGCTGGATTTGAAATCTACATAACCCAAACCATCGGTCCATTGAATAAACAAAAAGGCCGGAGTGCTTGCAATATCTGCTAGCTGATGAGCAAAGATAACCTTGTCGAGATGTATCATCGCCGTTTTGTAGGCATCAGACGCACATCGCCGCACTTTTATCTCAGCAAATGCCACAATGTCGGCTTGCCGTGTCAACGCAAAATCCAGCCGCTGATGCGTTGGTAGCTTCAACGCCTCGCAATTGAAATGATTGCAAACACGCTTGATCACTTGCGCTTCGCGATTTAGGTCAGCTTGCGTTTCCATCAGTGTTGATTTCCAGCTTGCAAGCAACGCACTTGAGCGTCTTTTTTTGCGTTTTTTGCAAGGATGTTTTGCATTTCGGACAAACATCTCTGTCTAGTCGCCTCTGAAATGATCCATCACCTTCCTGTATGACGGTGCGTCTTGCTGGCTTATTGTCCAGATCAAGCACCAATGGCGTTTTAACGTCATAACGCTCATATTGCACCCGCATTGACGATATTGGCGGTGTATAGCCATCATCTTCGCGCCGATAGACAGCCACCTCAATCCCGCCTTTGCCTTTGCTAATATGAACTGTCAACTCGTGGACATCAATCCACGTTTCATAGCCAGACAAAACATATTCCCGCGCACCAACAACCCTAGTGTAATCATTCACCGCCATCGTCATCCCCCACCGGTGTCAACATATCACCTTTGCACATTGGACAAAACAGCCCGCTAGTTTCATCGCGGGTTGTGCTGTAATACTCGATTGCCTCACATTCACCAAAAACGCTGTAACAATCCATACAAAACCAGTCTTGCATCACGTTCCCTCCTTTACTGGCCCACATTGAATAGTTACGACCGGCGGCACATCATATTCATTGACGATCCGCAGTGACACTTGCGCCTCTTTGATGTCACCATATGCCCGACACGCATCAAACGATGGGAAGCGCGTATTTTCTCGAACCATCCAGCAAGGATTTGTCGGTTCGCCGCCCGCCTTCAAAATCACACAAAACGCCAATATGCTTTCAAACATCAGCCAATAACTCCCGACAGACCATACAAAAGTCTGTCCAGTCTAGGGTTGCGGTGTATCGCCAGTCATAGGCTTCTACTATGTCCACATTCACCGGCTCACCCAGTCTGATCAACGCTTGGATCGGTATCCGGCATTTTATTGGCTGACGGTCTAGCTTGTAGATCAAGCAAGGCATTGCATCATCGACATTTGCTGATGATCTGGCCGCTGTGCATATCTGATCCCACCATTTTGGATCAACGCGGTCTTTGTATCTTTTGCACTCAATCAGAAAAGGAAATGACCGATCTGGTGTTAGATCGGCCAAGTCTTTTTGTTGGTATTGCGATAGGTTTCTGCGAAATAGCACACCGGTTTCGAGGTGTAGTTCATTAGCCACCCACCTCTCGAAATTGGCACCTTTGTTTCGTCCATTAACCTTGCTCATAAGATCACCCTAGTTGAAAAAAGTGTGAAGCGAAAGAAAAATATTTACAAGTGGGGAAAACTGTTTAATGTGGCGTTATGACTTTGACAAGACAAATCGGCCCAGAGTGGTCAGCCGCTGATCTGACACATCTGTCAGCAAGTCAGCTTTTGAACACCACAGCAATGTGGGTTTTCAAATACATAGCACTCGACAAAGACCAACGCCGCAAAATAGGTGTGGGGGAACGCGCCGCTATCGGCACAGTCGTCCATAATAGTGTTCAAGCTATAATTTGCCACGGTCAAGACATCGGTGACACTATTGAGCAAGCGAAAATTGACTTTGATTTTCACGATGCAAATCAAGATCAAGTGTTGCGCGACAAATTTCGGACTTGCATTGCCGGAATGGTCGGAAACGCGGTCACAGCTTTAGTCGATGCCAATTTTACTGGTGCTGTTGAGGAAGAACGTATTGAGTTGTGGCTTGATGGCGTTGACGTGCCGATCATCGGATATGTGGACCTGCTACAGCCGAAAACGATGTTCTGTGAAATGAAAACCAAAGCACCGCGCAAAACCAAAGTGCTGAAAAACGGTGAACAGGGTTGGTCGAAAGCAACACTGCCGAAAAAGCCGGAGTTTAATCACCTTTGTCAGTCAGCCATATATCAAGCCGCTTTGGGTGTGACACCTTCGATCTGCTACATAGCAGAACACGACTGTCAGATGTTCACGCCATTCAATTGTGACGAATTGAAGGCCGACAGTCTGGCTCACGCGCTAGAGGAAATGCGGCAAAAGGCACTAATCAGACAAAATCTATTGAGGGTCAGCAATGACGCCAAGACACTGGCATCAATCACTGATCCCGATTGGCAACACGCCTTTCAGTGGCGTATGGAACCAGAGTTTGTAGAAAGGGCAAAACAGCTATGGAAACAGTAAAAGATGGCGCATTGTTCGCGGCTTTGTCGGCGTTTAGGTCGGCGACAACGGTGGGCAAGTCTGGCAAAAATCCGATGTTCAAAAGCGAATACACCACTTTGGGTGACGTTCTGGCGGCGTTAAGCACGTTGCAGGAATACGATCTGGCTTTCGAGCAACATCTGCACGGCAATTCGCTTATCACAACAGTTTTCCATCTTGGAAATGGCGCAAGTTTCAGCAGTGACATTGAACTAAAGCCCGAAAAAGACACGCCACAATCGTTTATCAGCTGCCTTACCTACTACCGGCGGGCATCACTGATGACAATGTTCGGGTTGAACGCCAGTGACGATGATGGCAATATGGCAAGCGGTCGAGGCGTGGTTCCCTCCCTTCCACGCCGCGCCGGTGCGGGTGGTTCGCATTCCTCCGATGCGGCCCCCGCGCCCCTCTCCACAGACAATTTAGTTTTGCAGCTTGACGGCTGTAAATCAGTGCGTGATGTCAACGCACTTTACACAAAGCTGTATCAATCCAAAGGATTGAAAATCAGTGATGAACACCTAAAAATGTTTTCCAAAAGGAAGGAAGAATTACAATGAACAGTTGCACTTTCACCGGTCGCCTTGGCAAAGATGCGGAAACGCGGGACGTCAGCGACACAACCGTGACTAGTTTTTCTCTTGCGAGTGATGTTGGATATGGCGAGAAAAAATCAACAGTCTGGCTTGATTGCTCAATTTGGGGCAACCGTGGGGCCACGCTTCAACCGGCTCTGGTCAAGGGCGCAGAGATCACAGTTATCGGAGAACTTTCAGAACGCGAATATACGAACAGTCAGGGTGAAACAAAAAAAGCCCTATCGCTTCGCGTTCACAACAACAGTTATCCATCTTTGCGGTCTAGTGAGCAAAGTGCGCCGGCGGCTACACCAGCACCATCAGAAACTGCGCTGGACGATGACATACCGTTCTAAAAAACGTCAAATCGCACCACGCCAGCCGCGCTTTGAAAAGTGCGTCTGGTGTGAGCGTAACGTCAACCTAAATGACAATGATTGGGTTTGTGATGGTGACAAGCAAGTTGTGCATTCCGATTGTTTCAATGAAAGATGGGGAATTATCAGAGATGAAAATCGAAAAAAACGTGCCGATCCCTAAGATGGGCAGAGGTGATTGGGATTTTCTGGAAAATATGGAAGAAGGCGACAGCATCTTTTTCGAGACAAAAACCGCAGCGATGCGGTGCCGTGATGCTATGCGTTATCGTCATATGGGATACCGGACCAGCAAAGTGGGTGGCGGCTATCGCGTCTGGTACAAACCTACTTGCGAAAACCCTTGATGCCTCTGATGCCAAAAGACGCGCCGATTGACGCATACATCGCCCACTGGAACCAGTCGGGCGTTTGCTCTAGCGCGGCAAAACCTTCAGCAACATATGGCTGTGTCCACGGCAGAAAACAGGCAACGACAATGGCGATGAAACAAATTGTCCACGCCTCATCCTTCCAACTGTCCTGACTGCCCTGCGCCATTATTTTTTCCCAGCCAGCCTCGTGCGTGGCGGCTACGCGCATAACCTCTGCCTCTGCCTCTGCCTTGGCGACCTTGACCTTGTTCACAGCCGCTTGCTTTTCGGCTTTGCCTTTCAGCCAGCCGCCAGCCAGTTCAGTGATTGCCGGAATTAACATCTGGATCATTTGCTTTCATTCCCTATCCACACCGCAAATGCGCCGGTTGCTGCGCCGACAATAGTGCTGACAAATGCGGTTTGTTGTGTCGTTGCATCTGGCCCCAAAGACATAAACCAATCGCAAACATTCCACGCCATTAAGGTAAACGCCAACATCATAAAACGCGGCAACAATTTCCACTCTAAAATACGCTCAAATGTCATTTCAGCCATCTGCAAGCCCTCTGAGCCGCTTCACCAATCTTTTGGCCCTGTTAGGTACTTGATCGTGCCAGCGGCTGTCTACGGCCTCGTCAGCGGCCTTATTCCAGTCTTGTGCCTCAATCGCCGCCCGAAAGTTGACGAACTTACTGAAACGCGGATAACCAAGATTGAAACACATATTCGCGCAGATCAATTGCGCCTCTGCCGGTAGTTCGGTCCAGTTGCTGAAAAGCCGGTGGCAATCCTCAATGGTGACAGCAATATCCAGCGCAAACGCTTGCCGCACACGCTCATCATCAACCGGTGTGCCAATAGGTTGACCGTGTTCTGGATCGTGTTCGCGGATCATATGCCCAATGCCAAATGTCGGTAGGCCCATCGAGCATAAATATATCTCGAACTTGACGCCCTCATCAGCGGCTAATTCTTCACGCAATTGGTCGATATTCATTTTATTCGCTCCTGCACAATCTGCACCGCCCGATCCCAACTGTCTTGTTCAAGATGCGGCGTATCGGCGTAATGCAGCGGACGCCGTTGGCTGAACTGCGACACCGTTTCGGCGGCGTAAAAGGCAACCCGCCTATGATCCAAAAAAACGTGTGCAATTATATCAATCTCCGATGGGTCTGGCAGATGCTTTTTCTTGTTTCCGCTACCGTTCTGAAAATGCCAAAACGGTTTGTGCTGTCCTGCAATCGCCGGTTTCAAACTGCTGGTCTTGATCTGTATCCTCAAAAATATATCTTCATTGAAAGCAATCGCGTCAATCCTATCCATCGGACTGTGGACGACAGACCAGTCGCCTTCTAGCCGCATAATCGCGGCGCAACAAATAAACTCACCAGCAAGACCAGTGCGCGTTGACACCTACAGCCAGCCTTTCATCCAACCAACCCAGAAAATCAACCCGCCGCCCCCGACAAGCACAAAACCGCCAATGATTATAGCCGCAAAAAACCGTTCGCGCATCTTCGCTTGATGTTCCAGCAAGTCTTTTTGTATCTGACGCTGACGTGCAATTTCAGCTTGCAATGCCTCCCAGCTGCCGTGAGGCGCGTAGAGCATAAACACCTCGCGCAGTTGCTTGCGGGTTTGTTCCAGTTCGTGCTTTTTGAAAAAGTTGTCGATTGCGACAGCTTCCGCGCCAGTCACTTTGCTGAAAATGCTGTTTTTCTTTTTGCTTGCGCCAAAATTCAACGCGGCTTCAGCTTCGGCGTATTTCTTAATCGGGCCGGATAAGCTGTGCAAATCCTTGCCCGCCTTGATTGCGCTCGATATGGCGGTGCTGCAAGTTGTGATCACGCTGATTGCGCTGATAGGATCAATCATAAATGCGTGTTCCTTCTGCTACATCCACCGGCAAACAATAGCTGGTGATCTTATTTGGCCCTTGTTTTGTAAGCGTCTGCGCTATGAACGTGCAATCTAGCAAATCGCGGAAATACCAAGCCGGACTGACCTTCTGTCCATCCACAAAGACCAATAAAAGGAAAGCCGCTTCAACCACATCAGTCGCGGCCTGTCCACTTTCGCACTGTGTCTGTTTCCCAGATGCGGATGATGACCCAGATACCAGTGATTAGGGCAACAGCGTCAGGTGCCATTTCCAGCCACGCCGCAAAGGTTCCTGTTCCTGCCGCTACGTCTAGGATAATTTTCTGGTCCTCAGTCATCATCAACCCCAACAGTTAGTGTTACGCCCAGCTTGCTGGTACTGCCTGACGCATTGGCGGTGATGCCATCTCAGCCATCCGCTCATCAAGAACAGCCTGCAATTCAGCCTCAGTCTTGTCGAGCGATGCCAGTGTCTTTTCCTTCGCCCAATCAGGTGTGATGTCGTCAAAGGCGATGTAATCAGGACAGCCTTCCTCTGGCGTTGCTACAGCCGCTGTGCCGTATGCTGAGACAGACAGTGGATTGCCTTCAGCGTCAACAACGCTACTGCTGGTAGCACTGATGCGCCAGTGAATCGTGGTGATTAGGTCCAAGTGACCGTTTTGTGGTTGGTTGCAGACGTCAAAGTTAAACGCCCAATTATATGTGTTAGCCATAGGTTAAACCTCCTGTTCGGCCAGATGTGCCGCATAAGCATCCTTCACGGCTTGTGTGTGTACCGCCGCACAGATAGCTTGCACCTCTGCGCTTTCGCCAGTGATGTCATCGTCAGGTGCTACAACGTGCCTGTGATAGCTACGGCTAATCTCAACGCCATCACGCTTGATGACTGTTGCGGTGCGAACTTGCACGTGCTTGTAGTCGCCCACCACCTCGATTTTGTCTTGGATTGTTTCTTCTGTTAGTGCCATTTTTATCTCCTTTGGCTGGACTGTCTGCCTCAATCATCCGAATGAGGTAGTTAAGAATCTGTCTTATATGTCAGAGAAATCATTGCGTATTTTGTACCAGTGCCGCTAATAGGAAGCGTGCTTGTTGAATTTGCATTTAGAAATTCCATTTGTGTGTTTGTAGGTTTAACAAAGCCTTGACCTGTGCTACCCGCAAATGTTTCGTGCGTAGATGTGAACGGTGTGTAATAACCGTTATTTGTAAAAGGAAGTCCGGTTATTCTAGCGTTTCCAGTGCCTACTGAAGTCACAGTTAGAGTAATATAGCATCGGACATTTACAAGATTGCCAACTTTAGTGTAGGTAGCACTTTCTATACTAGTGCTAACTACAGCATCACCATTAGCACTAGTAGCACTAGGCGTCCAAGTCCCTTCCTCATAGTCATCCAGATAATTAGCCGCACCAGTGCCGCCCAAGTAGACACCGCCTGCTAGGTAGAGGTCACTAAATCTATTTGTTGACAACCCAAGACTATAATAATCATCCCTTGGACTTCCTGTTGAATCCGCTGGACACAAAGAATCAGCAACAAGAGCTATACCACCGCCAGTGCTTCTAACGAAATAAGGCGTGCTAGTTTTAGTACCAATGCTAGCCACAGTGGTGCCGGACCTCCGAAACTCTGCAAGAGTGCCATCAGTTCCTGTCCGATTTAATCCCAAAACAGGGCCATTGTATCTAGCCGCATCTAACTTTCCGTCACCACGCAAGTTCAAACCATTGTCTACGCTAGAGTCAGCATTGTTATCGTAGACAGTTGTGTCAGTCGTCCCCACCAGCAAGTCGCCGCCGTCGATGCGCATACGTTCTGTGTTTGCTGCACGGAAAATTTGGCTACCACTAGACCCAGATGTGTAGTAGTTATCTCCATTTGCTCCATAACCGATTAAGAAAGCCTCTGTTGTGGTGCCAGTCATTCCTCTGATGTCTAGCTTTGCTGCAACACTGCTAGTCCCAATGCCCACGTTTTGACTGCCGTCAATTGTTATTGCATTTGTCCCTGCTGTTAACAGAGCCAAAGTTTCAGCGTTTGCGCGCACAGCAGTATAACCTGTTGTGCCGCTTCCTTTCATTTGAATGTCACTATTTGCGGCGGTGCTTTCTATTGTGGCAACAGTGATGCTTCCCTTCGCGTGTAGCGCAGTGTCAGGGGATGTTTCACCCAGCCCAAGCCGCTGTGTCGAGGCATCCCAGAAGAAACCTTGCGTGGTGCCTGTGCTGTCGTAGAAGCTGATGTCGCCGTTGGCTGCGATTGATAGTCTGCTTTTTACTGAGCCATCCGATGTGCGTATATAAAGTGCTTCATTCGCATCAGTAAGTGTTACATAACCAGTGCCGCCGCCAGTTTGAGTTAGCTGTAAGCCAGTTCTGGCACCATTAACAACAGTAATAGGATTTACACTGCCATCAACAGTCAGCCCATCCGCAGTCAGCGTTCCGGTGATGACAATGCCATCGGTGCGAGTGGATAGTTTTTCACTGCCGTAATTGTAAAGTCTTGTTCGTCCATTAGAACCATCGGCTTGAATATAAAGCGCCTCTCCACCAGAACCATCATCAGAGTAAATCAATACATCTGCATCTGGTGTGGTGTTGCGAATAAGTAGACTACCATTACCAACTTGGTCTATAAAACTTTGCGACCCATCGTGATACAGCTGTAAATCCCGCGAATTTCCCAGACGTATTTTGTCATTATCCCCCAAATCAACCGTCTGAACTGTAGCAGTGTCAACCGTCACAGTTGTTCCCTGCACCGTCAGATTGCCGCCAACCGTCACGTTGCCAGTGGTGTCAACTGTCGTGAAATTACCGGTTGATGCTGTGGTCGAGCCGATAGGCGTGTTGTCAATCGTGCCGCCATCAATATTTGCGCTAGTGATGTCAACTTGTGCCAGAACATCTTGCTCGATAGCGTTGTTTAACTCTGCGCGGCTGATTTTCTTTGTGACTGAGCCAGAGGTGTCAACAACCACAAAAAAGTCATCGGCTGCAGTGTCTGCGCCATTGATAACGTCTAATTCTGAGATTTTTTTGTCAGCCATTTTGCCCTCTAAGTCTTGATAATGTAATTCAACACGATTGTCGGCTGCACGTTGTTGTGAGCCTCATCGCCGCCGGTTGATTGTGTTGAATATGTGATGTTTGAATGTGCGCCCGACACCCAATTACCGGTATAACCCACACCGTTATCGTTGCCCAGCTGTGCGCGGCTGTTCTCACCCATTGAGTGCGTGTGTGACGGCAATTGCGCCTCTGTCAGCGTGTGCGTTTCAGAGCCGCCAGTCGCACCCAAAGTGTCGCCATTCAAGCCACCAGGCTGGTTAGTGAGGCGATTGGCTGACGTGCCGCCCATATCATCCTGACCCGCAATGACACGGCCACGCAAATCCGGCACATTAAATGATGCCCCAGAGCCTCCATAGGTGTAGCCAATTGCGGCAAACAAATCAGCGTATGTGCTTGTTGACAAGGACTGACCATAACAAAAAAGCCAGTCTGTCGGCGCAGACGTTCCGGCGTATGGCATCATCGCACCAGCTGGCAATGCCGCAGCTTGTGCCACGCGCAGAGGCGTCATCAATTCAGTGTTATTGGTTCCGGCTTTTGCTGTCGCTTCGGATGCGATCTGTAAGTCGATGATTTTGGTGCCAGTGCTGTCAAGAATGTCGATGCCAGCCGCAGATGCCGCTTTGACGCTGTTGGAAATCAACTTGACGCGGCTATTTGTGACGTCCATTTCGGCCACAATGATCCAGTTCGCATCATTAGCATCGCGCATTTTCAGATAATTGTTGGCGGTATCGTGCCACCACATACCGGCATATGTGGTTGATGGCGCGGTTGCACTGCCATTATTCGTGGCAATCGCCTCTAGCGCATCGTTCAAATCGGCGCGAAAAGCCGGTGTCGTCTGATCCGAAATTACATAATCGTGCGTTGCCATTTAATACCTCACAGTGGCGGCCAACTCCGACAAAGCCGGTGTCACGTCATCGCCAGTTGATTGCAATTCTACCCGAAACCGAAAAGCGCGTCCACTAAAGTCCCCAGACTTGAAACGCTTGTACGCAGACCACGTTGGCGATCCAGCAGGGTCATCATCTGTCGTGCTAACAAATGTTATAACGTCAGTGTCAGCAAAAGATGAGCCGCCGGTCAGATCATCAAAGTTACCGCCAAGACTGTCAAAATTTCCGGTTAGCGTGTCAAACGTAACAGTCGCCGCATCGTTTATTCGCAAGTTGTCAATTTCAGTGCTACAACGCGCCACTCGCACGCTTCCGGTATCGATGTAGTTACTGAAATCATAAGTTGCTGTGGTTGGGGCAGTTGATGGATCGGTGATCCGCAACCGGTTATCAACAACGCTACAGCCAGTTTTAGTGCCAGTAAAGGTGCTATGCTCTGTCTGTCGTTGCGTTGTGCCATAGATGTCTAAGTCCTCTGCTCGCACAACGATTGATGTTGCGTTGACCGACTGGTTGCCAGATTTGTCATATGCCTTGATCAAATAGGTGCCAGACTGCGCCGGAACAATCACGCTATTGGCTGGCCGCGCCACCTTGTTGACAGCCGTGATTGCGTTGGCAAAGGTTGCGCCACTCTCCAAAAAGCTGTGCCGGATGCGATAGAATGAGAGATCAAGATCGGCTACAGGTTCCCATTCCAGCAAAATGCCAGACGATCCCACGTTGAAGCTGAAATCGGTAACGTCAGCCGGTGGATCGGCTAGGTTTTCAACGCCAAAATTGGATACGATAGAAAAATCGCCTTTGATGCCAAACGTGTTGATGCCCCTGGCCCTAATGTCATAACTGTCATCTACAACGTCAATGATTTCAAATTTGCCCAGATCGCCAATCCCAGCGGATATGTAATCTGTATCTGTAGACTTTTTGAACTGCACCTCTACGTTGTCGATCCGCTCCGGCGCGTCTGATGTTGTTGTCGCCACGATCACATTGGTCAGATGCTCGTTGATAATCCGCGCCTCTGACGCCACCGCCAGACCGATGGCCGGAACGTCAAACGGATCAGCTAGTGTCGTGTTGTTGGCCTCAAACGCGGTTTCTTCAGCAGACCAGTCGTAGACCGCTGATGACGTTTCGCGCAGTGTCATATTGACAAGCATATCGCCGTTATCGTTAGGCGAAAACGACCAGTTCACAACCTCAAACGGCTTTTCATCAAATCCAGCGCGTGTGTTTGTGAATTTTACAACGTCACCGACTTGCAACTGAAACGCCCGCAATCCGAACGTGGCTGATAGTGTCAGCTGTTCGCGGTTCTGGAAAAGAGCTATTTTAGCTATTCTTTGCGCGGCTGATGATGATGACACCAGACCCAGTTCCAAATCCATCGCGCTTTCTTGCCCGCCGTCAGCCTCGATGAATGTCGTTGATCTGATTTCTGGAAAGTCACTAAACTGCCAATTGCTTTCGGACCCGCGAAACTTGCCGCGCACAATATTGAAATTGTCGCGGCGGCTGTGACGTGTTTGGATTGATACATTCGAGCGCAAATCATCTTCAGTCAGTGTGAATGTTGGCGTGACATATGCTGCCGCCTTCATTCGCCACTTGCCTTGAGCATACCAAAGCATCCCACCCATCGGCCTCAGAAGCGCATCAAGCGTCTCTGATGGCTTGTTGCCGGTTGTTATGGCACCGTTGGTTGTATATCGTTTCTCAGTGCCGCCAGCGGCCAGCGCAACGCTTTCATCACAGATGCCCACGGCTGTCGCAATTAGCGTGTCATCAATCTCGTCACTGTCAGATGCCAATCCATAAGCCGCCGCCAAATAATCCCGCACGATAAGCGCGGAATTGTCCGACCAAGCGGTTGTATCGGTCGCCGGATTGTAGACCTTTTTGCCTTTAACAACCGCGCTGATGTTAGGTTCACCATTCGGGAAAGCGTCAGCGTTGAACTCTAGCCGCGCATAAATGTAGCAAATGCCCTGCAGTCGATGGTCAGCAGTCCACAAGCCGTCACTTTCGTTGATCAGATCGGCGTCTGCCGCTTGTGTGGCTGTTCCAAGGTGCGTTTTGATCCGAACCTTGCCAACATATTTATCCGGCGCAGTGACCTCGCCATCGCCGTCAAGCGTCAATGCCTCATCATTCAGATAAACAGTCACAATTTCTTCGCACTCGTGACCAGCCAACGCGACCACAATATGCAGAAACTTATTGTTGTCTGTGGCCTCTTTGTAGACAATCACGCCGCCCACCTTTGTTTCACCATAGATGATTTGGTGATCTGCTACCGGCGAAACACCGCTGACCAATATTGCTGACTGTGATGGTTCTGATTGACGCACACCACGCGGCTTTGGAGATAGTGCATTAAGAGCGAACTGCAAAGCGGCTGATGCTAGAAACCGTTCGCCAAAATACGCGAAAATCCCCCCTGCTGTTGTGATTGTTGCCGCTGAAGCTAACGCAGTGGATGCCGCCGCAGATGCAACCGCCGCAATGATCAAACCGAAACCAAAAGCGTGGGCCGGTTCAGCGTAAAAGATTATTGCTGAAAACAGAAATATAGCCGCAAACATTATCCCCGCCCCCAGTTGAATTGCTTGTCTTGCAAATCTTCAACAAACTCCAAACCCTTGTCGTTTGGAAATCTCGCTTTTTGGTTCTGGTCAGTATAGCGGAAAATGCGTTCACGCTCTAAGTCTATCAGTCGGCTTTCTATAGCCAGCACAATGGTTGAGGTGTCTGGCCCTTCATCTATATTCATCTGGTCAATATAACCGGTGAACAATTCCACAACTGGCGTGACATCGCCCTCTGTGATGTCGATCCGGCCACTATCTTCGCGCAAAATATATGTGCCATCTTCTGCTTTTAGATAAATACGGTTCGCATCAATCGCGCCGAACATAATTTTGCATTTCCGGCCCTGATACGGTTCTGTGAGCGCAAGCGATATGAGGTTGCTAGGTATGCCAGACAGTGTGATTGTCGCGCCTCTGGCCGCAATCTCTGCGGTTTCTTCCATCTCTGAGATCGCAAGGAATTGACCGGTGCCAGCATATGTTATGCCGCCAGTCGTTAGATCGCCCAAACCAGTCCAGAAATATAGATTTTCACTGTCCAAAAACAGTTGAACGCCGAAAAAAGGTTGTATTTCGGACGCCTCAAGCGCGGTGGCAATGCCGGTTGTGATGTCACGGCTGGCCATTACGCCACCGCCTCAACCGCCGCAAAGGTGATGCCGTAGAAACTGGCGTTATTGATTGACCAATCTGTCTGATTGCTAGATAGCCGGAACACGCCGACAGTATCGCCAACAACAATTGTCGCATCATCTGATGGTGCAGTGCGAATATACGGCCACAACTCCAAGGTTGCTTGACCGGATGCGTTGCTGTCTACGTCCTGCAAAACCTTGTGCAAGGTCGCAGACGATCCACCGCCCAGCTGAATATAATCGCCAGCTTTCAAATAACCAGTCGCAGAGGCTGGCAAGCCGTCAACAGTCAATGACCCACCGGTCTGATCTGCGCCATTCACAACCGGCGTTCCGGCAGTCACTGACGCGCTTCCTCGCGCTGATGCGGCATTCGGATCACCCATTGTGAACGTGCCTCGTGCGCCTTGCAGAGACACCAGAAACGCAATCCACGTTTCAGCATCTGCCCGCGTCATAGGCGGCAAAGTCACCTCTGCTTCCCACCGTTGACCTTGATGCGCGATAACTTGTTGTTTATAGGTGAATGGGCTGCTACTGACCGCAACTGCGTTGACTGCGCGGAGATTGATTGACGCGATACCGGCAACGGTCGGCAATGTGAGTGGATATGTTATAGCCATTTTTCACCCCTAAAATGCAGCCGCGAATGAACCGCCACGCCGTCTTGCATCAAGCACTGCACTCTTGGCCGCATTGCTAATTTGCGGCATCATCTGCATAACCTCTGCCCGAACCGTTTGCTGAACGCCAGTTGATACGTTGATCGTTTGATTAACAATTACGCCACCAGCCGACATCCGATCATTTGGCACAATCGCGCCCGAACTGTTAGGCACAAACATTTCTGGCCCGCGTTCGCCGACGACATAAGCCGAACCAGACTGCACCGGCCCGCCAATCGCCTTCAACCCACTAACTTGGAAACCCATAGCTTGCGCCAGTGGGCCGGTGATGCTTTGTTGTATCTGCATTCTGATCATATCGCTGATGATTGATCTAGCCATCGCCTTGAACGCATCTTTGACTGATGATGTGCGGTCGATGATGCTGACAAGCGCATCCTCTAGCGCATTGATGCCGTTCATTCTGACATCGTTTGCCGTCATCAAAACTTTTTTGAGCGTTTCCTCTAAATCCTCACTGCCCTTATTGAAATCATTATTGGCGTCATTTGCCCTGTCAGAAGCGATACCAAGCGCATTGATTTTTCTTTCCAAATCTTCAAAAACATCAACCAGACCTAGATCACTCTCATTTAAGGGCTCTAATTTTTTTGCCCAATCAATATCAAGGGCTTTGCCCACGTCATTTGAAAATGCAATCACGCGGTTGAGTTGACGGATTGTTTCACTTGTAAAGGCTTCAATGCCCTCTGCGCCGCGCTTGAAGATGCGAATGATGGTCAACGCGAGGTTGCGGCCAAACTGTTCGATCCCGCCCGCGTCTTTAATAGCATCGACCACATTTGTTCTGATGCTGTCAGCAAATGTGCGAAACGCCGGTGCAAGCGAACTGACAATGCTATCGCGCACACCTCTAAACAACGATGTCAGTTTGACAAAGCTATCATTCGCGTCCTCAACGCCTTTGACGGCATTGGCTGACAGTACAACGCCAAGGTCATCAACCTCGTCAAACATCTCTTGCAAAGCCGCTGTGCCGCCTTGCAGGGTGTTTATGAACGCCACACCTTCACTATCGAACAGCTTGAACGCCAGACGCACACGGTCGCCACTGCTTTCGACTTCCTCAAAAGCGTTTGCCAATTCGAGCATCTGCTTTTCAAGCGGCTGTTGCGCCAATTCACGCGCATTCAGCCCCAGTTCGATCAGTGCGTCTTTTGCTTCGCCGGTGCCTCTAGCGGCCTCAGACAGACGCCGTGTGAAGCGTTGCACAGCCATATCAACGGTGCGCGTTTCAACGCCAGCCAGTTCGGAAGCGTATCGGAGTTTTTGCAGTTCGGCAGTGGTAACGCCTAGCTTGCTGGCGGTCTTGCCAAGGGCGTCAATGCTATCAAGTGACGACTTGACCAAAAAACCAAGGCCAGCGGCACCAGCCAAGCCGACCAGTGCCGTTTTCATACTGAGAATTGAACGCCCAACACCGGCTAACGCTCTATTTAGACCGCGGAAAACCTTGCCGGTTGTATCTTTGGCCGCGATTACAATCTGGAGTTTATTCTGTGCCATCTTGTAAAATCCTAAAATAAGCGAACCATTCGTTGATTTCCTCCAGCGTCAATTCTTCAATCTCAGCTTGCGTCTTATGTAAGCGATCCGCTAAGGCCATAATGTTTAGCCGTAACGGATCGGCCTTCAGTTTTTTTCCGCTTGCTCAACGTCTACAGTTTCGCCGAACATTTGTCCGGCAACCTCTGAGATTACAGCAACCGTTTCACGCATCAGATGAGGCTTATCTTCTAGCGTAAATGCTTTTGCCCCATCTTCCATTTCTGCTTTGTGGATAATCAAATCAACCATTCCGGCAATTGTCATATCGTTCAGAAAGTTTTTGTGCTTGCGCTGCAATCTATCTATATCGCCCGCCGTGATCGGCCCACAATAAAGACGCAACGGCACATCATCCTCGCCCCATTCCGGAACGTCAATGATGCGCCTTTGTGTATTGCGCCGCGCAGCTATTTGCGCTCCCAGTGACATCTAGTTATGCCACCGCGCCGCGTGTCAGTGCGCCAGTGCCTTGGAAGCTGAATGATGCCTCGACCATTCCATCAGCTGATGCAGTAACATCGGCAGATGTGATGATGACGTCACCGGTCAGATAATCGTCTGTGCTGTCTGAACCCTCTGGATAGACGGTCAAAGTCAACTCAGCACCAGCGACCATACTGTCTTGCGATGCGTCAGTTTCGTCAAAATAGCACTCAACCGAACCCGAAAAGTTTTTCAGGCCGACTTTGTAAGTGCGGCTGGCATCACCCATCGTGGTGTCCTCGATGGTGTCTGCATTTTCTGTGATGGTGTAGGACCGGATTTCGCCGATTGCGGTGTCGCTGCCGACAGTGCCTAGCTTCACCGTTCCTTCTGAGCCTGTATGTGTTGCCATTGGATCAACTCCTTATGCGGCGGTTTCAACGTCATTTTCAGCTGTACGATACTGCACAGCCACGGTAAAGCGGCCAACGGCAACCGGCTGCTCACCGTCACCACTAAAATCGGCCTCGAACGCAGTGACTTGTGCATCTTTTGCCAAGCCGCCTAACGTCACGTCACTTGCTATTGCTTCCTCGACTTGCACTGCAATCGTGTCCAGTGTGTTGTCGTAGTTAGCTGTCGCGCTAACATATGCTTCAACAGCAATATCTAAATTCCTTTGCGTTGACCGACTGATCGTCATTGTGTCGAACTCAGTGGTCTCGCTTCTTGTAAATATACACAAACACGGCAGCTTTGTCTTTTCCAAAGGATAGATGCGGCTCCGGAATACATTTGAGCCGGTTGTCGTCAATCCAGTCAGCGCGGTTACAACCGCATCGCGTATTTGCTTGCGAACGTGAGCCATCAGTCTAACTCCAACACAAACACAGTCATACCGGTTCCATCGTCTTGCACGATCCGCACTGTGTAGTTGATTGAGTTGATCACAATCGCGTCACCTTCTGCCGCTGTTGCTACGTCTGCCGTGCGGCACTGAAAGCGTGGTTGTTGTAAGGCAATTCCGACACCCGCGCCGGTTTCTACCTCAACAAAGTCATTGTCAAAAATGCCGTTGACCGTTGTGGCAATCCCGCCGGTAGGCGTATAGGTAGCGGCGACACCGAAATCATCAATGCCCACAAAAATCGCCCGATCATCTGCACTTTCAACAGCCATTTATTTCTTTTTCTTTGCCCGCTTTGTCAGTGCTGCGGCACTCTTTGTTGTCAAGCCGATAGCGCGGTCAGTCAGACCTAGCTTGTCCTCATATACCTCAACGCGGCCAGTGTTGACCAAATCCAGCCCGATGTTCTCAGGAACCTCTAAAATGTCACCGACAACGTGAGCCACGCCTTTGACGACAATGTTTCTTTTGCATTTAACTTTCATATCAACCCCCAGTGGGAAAAGGCAGGGCGACCAGAGCCGCCCCACCAGTTATTTAGGCATCAATGTCCAAGCAAGCCGCAAACGACTGTGCGTGACGGACAGCAATGTCCAGTTCCTGCATCACGCGGATACGAACCGCGCCAGATGATCCAGCTGTGTACGGATCAATGAGGATGTCTGGTGTTGAGAAAAAGCCCATCATCAACTGTGAGAAATCACCGAAGATCATCGCTGACGCTGTGGTCAGGGTGCCTTTGGTGAGGTCTGATGGCACGTTGTTGGTGACAGCCAAGTTGTAACCATAAAGCTGGTTCCAAGGCGCATCAAGCAACATAACGCTGTCAGTTGAAGCAACTTTTGATGTTGACGCCATCAAAGATTTCACTTTCGGGTTGGTCAGATACGCAAGGGTGTTGCCGTTGATCGCGGCGTTGTCCACCTCAACCTCTTTGACGAGGTTTACGATGTCATCCCAAGCAATCGCGCCACCGTTGGTGCCGATAGCAACTGAACCAATGCCAGCTGTGTCGATGATACCAGATGGCTCGTTTGACCCGCCACCTTCGATAGCAACGTCCTCAACCTTCTGAGCGATAGCGTTCAAAAGATCGTCACGAACAATCTGCTCAACAGATGGGTCAGACTGGATCATAAGCAGACGTGAAACGTCTGTGAATGCGCCCAGTGACTTTGGTGACATTGTGATCTGTGAGAACACAGCGTTCACCTCAGATGTTGCGCCATTCTCAGCAACGAACCCAGCAGATACGCCAGTCGCCAGCTTTGGAATAGCCACATCACCACGCAGACCGGTCATAAACCGTGCGCCCAACTCGTTCATAACCAAGCGAGAACGCAGGGCATCAACGAACTGATCACCAAGGTGATCTGTAGGACGCAGGAAACCGCCAGCACTGTCAGTGCCGACAGTCAGGTCACGGCGACCGCCCCAGAAGCTGTCTGGTGCGTAGAAGCCACGCGCTTCACGGCCAGAACGCTTTGCGATTTCCTCAGAAACCTCACGCTCAAGACCTTGCAGACCGGAGCCATTGACCAGACCGCGAACAGCTTTCATAAAGCTATAATCACGCTGTTCTTTGGCTGACATATCAACCGCACCGGCTGACTGCTCAAGTGGCTTGCCTTCGCCGATGGCGTCCAGCAAAGTTGCGCGGAATTGCGCTACAGTTTGACCCGCACCGATGGCCTCATCAGCCAAATCGCGGCGGTTATGCTTAACGGCAAGATTGATGATTTCTTGCGCGTTCTTTTGAAATTCACGCTTGGCAGCTTCTGCGGCAGCTTCGCGGATTTCTTCGTGATTAACTTCGGTCATTTTGACCTCCTTTTTCTCAATCACTGGTTCGATAATTTCAGCACTGCGATTGACGCCCACACCGGCATCGGCTGGCACACTCACAATACTGGCTTCATACGGAACCCACGAGCTAATTGCGACTGTCCCATCGCGTTCGTTCTTTTGTTCCATTTCGCGGATTTGGTATCCGATGCTGACATTGCTTCGGATGCCGTCCTTGACGTCTTGATAAACCTCTTGAGCCAGTGCGCTTTTTCCAAAGCGAACCACAGACCGCAACCGGCGATCTGCTTGATCCAAGTAGGTGCGCTCAATGACGCCAATCTGTTTTGTCAGGTCGTGATCCAGCAACAAGGGCGCGTGGCCGCTGTTCAACCGTGACAAATCTACCGCGCCATCAGTGTGGCGCAAAACCTCTAAACCGAAAGACCGCTCAACCGGTTCCTCAGAACTAATTGACATTCTGACGCGGCGGTCATCTTCTTCGACCATATCAGCGGCGCGGGCGCGGAACACCAGTTCCCCGCGATCAAGCCGATCCTCAGTTTGTTCAATTTCGTTTTCCATTGGTGCATTATCCACCAAATCATCAGTTTTTTCAATCTGGTCATCTTCAAGCATTTCAATGCCCCTTTCGCCTTCTTCTTTATACTTTGCCATCGTCTTGCCCCGCGTCTATTGACGGCTGTGCCGGTAGCTTTGTGCCAAACGGCTGGAAAGCGGTGTCGATGCCGTACCGGTCAGCTAGTTCGCCCTCGCGATTGATTTGCTCAAAGATTTCCTCAGTATCGCGGCCATATTGCGAATGCACATCTTGCAAGCTGACGATGCCGTTGTTGAGTGCCGTGACGCTTGCTTGAATTTCCTTTTGTGGGTCAACCCACGCAAAGCCGCGTGGCCGGTAGATGACTTGATCCGCAAACAGGTCGTATTTGCCCATCGGCAGATTGATGCGGCCAACTGTGATTGCCATTTCTAGCCAAGCCCGATAAATCGGGTCAACAAACTGGTCGATCATAAACTGCTGCACCATCTTGAAATGGTCGCGGTCCTCAATGGTACCTTGCCGGATTGATGAATAGCTGACGCCTTCGAGGTTGTTAGCAAGCGACACATAACTGACGCCAAGGCCAGATGCGATACCGCGCAAAATAGCTTTTTCAAACTCATCGAAACTTTCTGTGCCACTGGACGGATCAAAGGCAGTGAAGGACATACCGGCAGGCAACTGACTGAAGGTGCCAGGGCTTGCATCTAATATTGGCGCGTGATTGTCGTAATCATCACCGATGAAGCCGTCACCTTCTGGACTTGTGAAAAATCCCATCTTTGACGCGGCGACACGCGCATTGACAAGCGTGGCCTCCTCATAACCGTCCAGCATTTTAAGCCGTGACAGCACGTTAGACATCCACGGCACACCTCGCGTTTGTCCGGCGCGGTCTTGCAAATAACAGTGAATGATCTGATCGGCTGGCACAATCTTATGATGACGCTTGGTCTTGCTGCCATAGCCTTGATCGTGGTGTGGATGATCCTCGAACAGATAATAGTTGACCGGCGCCCCAGTGCGGCGATCCAGTTCAACACCCATCCGAACCTCGTTGCCGTTGTTGAGTCGGGCATCGTAACCCTCATCCAAATAATCAGCTTCGAGGAATTTCAACGAAAAGCCAAATGGATTGCCAGCAGGGTTCTTGATTTTCTGGATCAACACCTCGCCATCGCGGGCCAGTGTTTCAATGAACAGCCTTTGCGCTTGTGACCACGACATCCGGCCATCGACTGTGCAAAAACCAGCACGGCCCCACGCTTGCCACGCTTGTTCAATGATCCGGTTGCCAACACTGTCAAGCGAACCATCATCATTGCGCTTGCGAACCTGTATCCGCACACCGGCGGCCCCGACCACATTTGTGGTCATTATTTGCAGATAGCGGCGGGCATATGGGTGATTGCGGCTTATTTCGCGGCATCTATCGCGCAAAATACGCAATGACGGCTTGATTTCACTGTCGGCTGATCGGCTGCTGGATATGAAATCACTGAACAATCTGCCAGTGTCTGCACCGTGATAAGCCCGAACCGCCTTGCGTGGTTGAGGCTTTGCTTTGAAAAAGTCAAAGATGCCCATTGTTAAAACCTCACTAGGACAGTTTGTCCGGTTGTTTCACCGGCGTCTGCGCGTTCTTTTGCCCGCTCTTTTGCATATTCCTTGCGGTAGTAATCACGCGCTTGGATCAATTCTTCATATGACATTTTTGTCAGTGAACGACCGTTGATCGAATAGCTTGAAACATCTGCATCGGCTTTGCCTTGCAAGATGCTTTCGATTTTGTCGATCATTATTTCAGCGTGACTGCGCGGGTCTGCACCGTTGACGTCCAAGTCCTCGACAGCAGTGAACGTGCCGCGCTCGATGACCACGCGGTTGCCGGTAGCGGTTTGCGTGACCTCTAACTGCCAGTGATAAAAGCCCGCCACATATGTTGCAGTTGTTGCGCTATCTACCTCAAAGACATATGTGCCACCTGTCTCTGTGGCCGGAACCTTTATCTCTGTTGACCCACCAGCTGTGATGCGTGCGACATATTCCATTGAATAGTCGGCCAGCGGATAATCATCCACAAGATCGGAGCGTTTCCAAAGAAGATAATCACCAATGACGATGGTTTCGGGTGCCTGACCGTCCGGTGCCTCGTCTACATCAAATCTGTTTGCCATTATTTACCGCCAATTATTGACAAAGCCGCCTTGCCGTGGTCGGCGGGCCAGTGGGTTCGGCTGTTGCGGCTGCGGTGTTGGTTCTGGTTCCGGCGCATTGACGACCCTATCGGCAACAGCGTTAATATTCAGCGACAAGATACACAAAGCCGCATATGCGTACACGCGGCAATCTAGTGCCTCGTTCCTTGTGCGGGTCTTAACAAAGTCGCGGCGTGGAAACCCTTTGTGATATTTGGTGACGATTTTTTCACTATTAGCCAGCTGCTGATAGTATTCGTCTGACCTTCCCGCCGGAAAATGGCAATAGCCCGCACCCTCTGATTGTATCCTAAGACGCGAAAAAATCAATTCCTTGATTGGAAATGTGCCAATCGAGAACAATTTAATCTTGCCAATATTATTTTTTGTCGGTCGAGATACAAGTGGCCGCTGTTCACCGCCCATACCTTTGATGGCAAAAATGCGGCGGCCTTCGCGTGGCCTGACGAAATTATAGACAGCTTGCGTGTAATGACCACCACTGTCGATGCAAGCCGCTCGAATGCCCAGCTGTCGCCCACTTTCGGTCACAAAGCTGCCTTTGAGGATGTTATCAAGATCATTCCACAGATGCGGCGTTGATGGATCGCCATACAGCGTTTTGTAATCAATCGACCAACTTTCTTCATCGCGGCCCCATCCGACAATTTCCAACTCTAGCCGGTCATCCTGCACGTCAACGCCAGCTGTGACGACCACAACGTCATCCGGCAGTGTGTGGCTGTAATCAGCTTCGCGGCTTTGGAAATCAATGTCTCCGACTGTTTGCCCCTCATCTTCCCACGTTTCTGCCAAAAAGGTGTTGACAAATACCCTCAAAGTCTCTGGCGACTTTTTGGCAACCAAAAAATCACGCGCAGCATCAGCAAGCGGTGTCCAAGGGCTATATAAGCCGCTTAAATGGAAACCAGCTATTTTGTGGTCTGGGTTTTGTGCAACCCATTCACCAGCCCTAACAGCGCGATAACGATCCGCGTCATCCCATACGCTGCCACAGCCTTCGCATATATAGCTGGCGGTTTCGGGTTTATCCTTTTCCCATTGCACTTGTCCCCATTTAAGGACTTGCTTGTGACCGCAGTCGTGACAGGGGACGTGATACTGCCGCTGGTCGCTTTCTTCATAGGCGGCTTCAATTCTGGACGCGCCTTTGTTGGTTGGGGTGCTAACCATTACGATTTTACGATTATATGTAAAGGTTGATGTTCTTTTCCGACCCAGATCAATCGGATCACCCTCTGTACCGGCTGAGTGCGGGAACCTGTCCACCTCATCAAAGAAAACGCACCGCACCGGCCTTGATGCCAGACCAGCCGGTGAATTAGCCCCGACAATAGCAATATATCCACCAACGAACGATTTTTGCAGCAAGGTATTCCCACTGTCGCGGCTGCGCGGGTCTTTCACCGAGTTCTTTAGGGCTGGCGTATCCCGCAGCATAGGCGCAAGCCTGTCGTTACTCCACATCTTGCTCATATCCAAAGTTGGCTGCACAACGAGAATGGGAGAAGGGTCTTGCGATATATAATACCCGATGGCGTTGTTTATAATTTCAGTCTTGCCAATCTGTGCGCCGGTCATAAAAACTATCGTTTCTGTCGCCGGATCGGAAATGGCACGCATCATCCCGCGCTGGTATGGTGCGCGGTCAGTTGACCATTTACCGGCCTCTGCGCTGCTTTCGCGCGAAAGCACGCGATACTGGTCTGCCCATTCATCAATGGCAAGATCAGGCGGCGGGGCTAGGCTGGTTAGTGTTTTCTGCGCTATCTTCGCCAGATTCGGTGCCACGCAAAGGTTGAGTGACCCTGACTTCGACCTCGCTGATTTCTTTGAGTGCATCGTAAATGTTATCTTTCAAAATGCTTTTTACTTCAATCAGTTTTTCAGCGGCATAAACTTCGGGAGCCACCCGCTGCGGAAAGGCTAACAGCTTTTGCCGCATATTCTGGCTGACATCGATCCAAGCACGCTCCACATCGCCAGCCGGTATAAGTTGTTCTCTAATTTGCTCTTTTTCCATTTCTGCCAAATCTGCTCGCGCTTTTGTCAATCTGGTGCGGTGCGCGTTATAATCATCGCCGCTGGTGTCTGCTTTGATCGATCGCTCTTTAAGATAACGGATATAACCTTGGATGGCTGGCACTAACTCGTATCGGCCACGCTCTGCTTTTGGGATTACACCCTCTGCCGATAGCTGTTGCACGCGGCGTGGGGTCAAATCTAATAACTTGCTTATAAAATCAAGCGGAAACGTGGTCGGAGCCATTGTTCATCTCGTTAAAGGTTTTGCCGGTTTTTTCGTGAATAGCTATTAAGCCGGTGAAGTTTTGCCATCGTTTTACAATGACATCCACATATTTGGGGTCAAGTTCCATCAGCCTAGCTTGCCGGTTAGTTTTCTCGCACGCAATCAAAGTTGAGCCGCTGCCGCCGAAAGCATCATAAATCATATGATTTGTTTTTTTTGAATGTCTATCTGCATATTCTAGACACCACTCAAGAATTTCAATTGGCTTTTGTGTTGCGTGATGTTTTTCTTCTTTGTTTGCCAATGCTCTAGAATATTCTTTAATCCTTAAAGCATTATTGAAAGATGTCCAAGCCATTTCACCATCCGCTAAAGAAAACCCCCGTTGCCCTTTATCCCAAATTAACCAACCCATTGATGGTGGCAAAATATCAGCAAAATAGTTTCCACCCCATATTATCAAATTTTCACAAACACTATGCAACAAATCGAACAAGTCTTTTGATGGCCTTTCTTCATCCCATCCACCGCTATGTTGTTTCCAGCCAAATTTTTCGCTGCCTAATTTCATTGACCCGCCATAGCCAATTCCATATGGCGGGTCTGTTAAAATTAAATCAATTTTTTCTGCTATCAATAATTGATCAACGGCATCGATGCTGGTGCTATCCCCGCACATAACCCTGTGCCGCCCTAGCTGCCAAATATCGCCTAGAACGCTTACTGGTGTTTCTGGCTCCGGTGGCACTTGATCTTCGTCAACTAGCCCCTCTGTTACCGCTTCGGCCATTAACGCCGCAAGTTCGTCATCATCAAAGCCGGTCAGCCCAAGGTCGTAGTTTTCCAGATCAAGATCGGCTAATTCTAACGCCAGCAAGTCATCATCCCATTTCGCCTCTTGGCTGACGCGGTTGTCAGCTATGCGGTACGCTTTGATCTGGTTTGCCGTTAGGTCGGTTGCAATATGGATTGGCACTTGATTTAGTTTTAGCTTGCGTGCCGCCGCCAAGCGCGTATGTCCAGCAATTACAACCATTTCAGCGTCAACGACTATTGGTTGGCGAAATCCAAATTCTTTCAAAGATGCCGCAACCTTACCCACCGCTGCATCATTTTTGCGTGGATTTTTCGCATAAGGAATTATTTTCTCAATGTCTACCGTTTTGATGTCCATAATAAAACGAAATGCCCTTTTTTAATCTGTCGCTAGGAATGTTTCGGGGTCGCGCGTTACCA
>Ga0208645_1000956_pt1 | contig 28037 bp, 46 predicted proteins | sample VirMetDEL_Sep_01_FD_184519 | JGI IMG/M metagenome (GOLD analysis project Ga0208645, IMG submission 184519) | Aqueous microbial communities from the Delaware River and Bay under freshwater to marine salinity gradient to study organic matter... | ecosystem: Environmental > Aquatic > Marine >... | reverse complement strand
CTATTGTTCCTGTTAATTCTGCTTCTCTCTGGCCGAACTGTTCTTGTAAAGCAGTTTGCTGTTGAGTAAATTGGTCTGTTAGAGTCACTTTTTGATTCTCTAGCTCTACCAATCTTTTCTCTGACTCCTCAGCTCTAATAACATCTTGCTGGGCAAGTGCTGCTTGTAGCTCTTGAGACGTCTGGGCTATCTGTTGGTCAAGCGTAGCAATCTGTTCAGCTGCAACTTGCTCTGCCGCAGCAACAGCATCTACGCCATTCGCTTCAGCTTCAGAGACGGAAGCTTCAAGTTGAGCAGTTAGCTCCGCTCTCTGAGCATCTAAGGCAGCAATTTGCTCCTCAATAGCTTGTTGACTCATTTCATCTTGTTGTAAGAAAGCAGCTTCTAACTGTTTGGTTAAATCACTTTTGGTATTTATTAAATCGTCTATATTGCCTTGCAGGCTAGAAACTCTTTCGCCAAAGAATCTTTCAGTCTCGGCTAGCTTCTGGCCAAATGTCGCTCCGAGAGTTCTAATATCTTCAAAGGGGCGAGCGTTATCTAAAACAGCGTCGCTCTCGTCTGCAGACAAAGATGGAAGACTCGGAGCAACCATTTCAACATCTGGAAGATTACGGGGCGCATATCTATCGAGGTTGAAACTAAAATCGGTTGGGTCAAAGGATGGTCTTGCAATTGGTCCTTGCGCAGAGGAACCCGCCTCAGGCAAATTTAAAAAAGAATAATCTGTATCAATTGCCATACTTTTTTTCTCCAGAAAAAATTTTGCAGGCAAGTATGAATCTTTTGGAGAAGAGTTTGAGCGAAGTGTCTCAATCTTACCTGCAAAACCTTTGGGAAAATTATAACTGGAATAGGGTACCTTATACAAGTAAAAGTGGAATCCTAAAAAAGCATGTGAAATTATAACTGTAATACTGTAGGTAGTAGTAGGTATATACGAGTATATATATATGGGTGTTGGGGGGTCTATTAACCGACCTTATCTCCGACATAATCCGACCTGCTTAGAGTCCCGAAGGGACAATAAACTCATGCGAACGTAGGTGAGCCAACACTCATACCCTCGACGCAGGAGAGGGGATAGCTCCGCGACCGACCGAACGTAGTAAGGGAGGGAGCGGAAAAATAGGGAAGGGCAGAAAAGAAATATGCCCTAAAATATGTAAATATAGCCCTAAATATGCCTAGATATACCCTTAAATATGCAGATGAACTGCTCTGCAACCCGCATTCCTACAGCATTCTTCTATATATGGTTAAATATATGAGTATATTACGCCGAATATAACCGCCCCGCTCCCCTCTCGCTACAAATAGACAAAAAAAAGGGGCTTTTTAGCCCCTTTACCTCTCCCCTCCTCTATCCGATTAGATAAATAAATGTAAATATACCGATTAATAAGAATACCTCAATCATTATCAAAGGCCTCCTTTGAATGATAACAAGAACGACAAGCCATATTAAACTTATCGTAATCGAAGTTAGGATTATATCTATCGCATACCTTAGCGATTGCATCTATTGTCTCTTGGGAGGCCTCAGATAGTCTGAGAGCCTCCGCAATTGCTTGGAAATGTTGTCTAGTCATAAGTAATCCCTCCCAAACACCTTACCAGTCTCTGAAAGCCATCTAGGCGTTTCTATTGTATGGTCGCAAGACTGACAGTTCCCGCCTTCCTCTGCACCCAGTTCAGGCTCAACAGCTAAAAAGCTTTCATAGTCTCCGCACTTAGGACAATCAATATATGGATTTTGATACTTAGTCATTTTTATTTGCCTCCTCTTGAAAATGGTTATACATCTCCTCTTTAGTTCCGTAGAGGTCTAACACTTCCGCAAGTGTCAACCTCATCAGTCTATCCCTATTCCTAGAGTCTAAGGGTGTGCATTCGTTGTATAGCTTTTCTATTGCTCTACCAACCCTGCAACCCCTTGCAAAGGACATATTAAATTTATCTATTAGGTAAGTATTAAACACCCTAGGGGCTACATCTACACACTCTACAACTTCGCCAGTATTAAAGAGAGCCACCTTAACGCGTGGCTCCCATTTCTTTGCTTCTATATCCATCTTAGAATTCCTCCTTTACTAATTGAACATCTAGCTTATAACCTGCTACTAGTTCGGTTAGTCTGTCGTCTACGCTCTGCACCTTATCAAGCAAGAAAGTGTCGGAATCATCTTCCACCTTGTCGGCCATATCGTCCCATCTGTTGCCCCTGGACTCTAGGTCTTGAGTTAGATAATCCATATCGTCTAACTTGCTACTCATTCCGTCTAAGTCGTAGCTTCGGTCTAGGTTGACCATAACAGCGTCAACCGTTCCGTCTTGTAGCTGGGTTATTCTTAAATCAATCAAGCTTTCCAGCTTGTCCAGTCCTAACCATTTTATTATTAAGTTCTTCATATCGTTTTTCTCCGTCCAGCTTAATTGCTGGTATGAGATAATCATATAGTAAGGTGTACTCTTTGTATACATATTTATTGATATTAATTAAATTGGTTTTTCTCTGTATCCCTTTGTTTATATGGGCTTAGCCCTCCTCCATAGGTGTCAAGTGTACTTTACATATTAATATTGTTTATATATATGTATATAGAGATAACAATAAGGTAATATGTATATAAGTCTTTTGGCGTTCCCGACTCCCGACAATATATCCCGACATCTATCCCGACAGGGATAGCCGTCTCCCCTCCCCTCTTGGATAGAGTAGGGCGTATTTGCTATATAAAACTACAAGTGCCTAGCAAGTCCCCTAGATGCTATTAATATCTGTATATCTTAGACCTATAGAAATAAATCATTTAAAGTGTAGACATTTAGTACACTCTAGGTTTATAATTCTCTAGTCAATTAATTAAACGGAGAAATATATGACAGACAAGAAATATAACAATATAGCGGACATATCAACTAGCAACCTTTATAAGATGTTAGATGATGTTAGGTATCAAGATAGTGACAACCAAACAATGATAAAGGCGGAAATATCTTTTAGAACAAATGAAACATCTATAAACCAAATGTTTACTAATGCAATAAATGTAAACGCTATCAATAACTTATCAGATGAACAGGTCAATCAAGTAGCAGATATATTGGGGGTGAAATAATGACATTCAATAATCAAGAATATTTAAACAACTGTTTAAAAGATATGAGAGCAACTTTAGAGCATTTAGTTCAAGATGCAATAGATAAAGATAAACCACTTGATTTACCAATAATCAAGATGCAACAAGAAAAAATACTTGCGTTCCAGCAACAAATCAAAAACTTGGAGACTAATTAAAATGATTAAACCAAATATAAATACAATCTTAAACAACTTAAAACAAATTGAAGATACATTTTCTAAAGAAGAATTAGCTAATACTGATGATGATTCTATAAGGTGGAGATTTTACGATATTAGAAGCCAAATAGATTCTATTGAAGCTAAAAATAATAGATTTAGGGAAAGATTAGAGAATACTATTAGCAATCATTACGACTGGCTATAACCTTACCCACGCTAACAGGCCACTCTTTTGTGGCCTTTCGTGGTATTAACTAACGGAGAATAATAACAATGATACAAACAATATATAAAAGTGACTTTACTACAGCATTTCATAAAGCTGGTAGAGGCGATAATTTCACATATGAGGGACTAATTGCCCTCTATGACTACTTAGAGGACTATGAAGACTCTACAGGCCAACAAATAGAACTTGACGTAATAGCTATATGTTGTGATTTTAATGAGTATGAAGACCTTGCAGAGTTTCAAGAGGACTATGGCGAAGACTACCAATCAATAGAAGAAATAGAACACGCAACGCAAGTAATAATGATTGATGATACTAGCTTTATCATTCAAGCATTTTAGGATTTACTCCGTACACCTTAGCAAGTGTATAAACTGCTAATTGGGGTATGTATAAAAGTGGTAAACATTTAAATCTATACCAGTTAGACGGGCTAGTGATAGCCTAAACGATAAAGCAACAGTCTTATGAACAAAGCCCCATTTTTTACAGGAAACAATAATTATGACATATATAAGAATTTTTAGAACTAATATAGAGTTCGCTATCGAGGGTAATCCGACTTACTCCGACATACTAAGATATGCCCGACAACTTAAAGTAAGGCTACCCGACCAACCAATATTTCAAATGACGACAACCCCGAATCCCGACTACTGGGAACAATTTAAAGGAGAAGATAATGAATAAAGTTATATGCAATATGTGTAGTGAGGTTTTTGAAAGTGATGATGACCTAGTGTTTATGGAAGATGAAGAAGGACACTTTAAAGGTTGTGATACTTGTAAGACTGATAGTTATTTAATGGATATAAAGGAGCAAGACTAATGAAGAAATACTTAGTAAAAGTTTATAACAAGGTGGATAACAGCTATAGAGTTGCTATGGAGACTCCAGACCTTGATATGGCAGAAGACAAGATGAATAGATTATCTAATCAAGGTCATCTAGTTAAAATAGATATGAAGCCTAACAAGACTCCAAAACATTTAGAAAACCTACCTAAAGACAAATTAGACACTTTAGTAGAAATATTCAAGCCAAAGCTATGATTATAGATATTTGGAATGATGTGACGATAGGCAACAAGCCTTATGACATTCATCATTACAGCGAAGACGGGGAGACAATGGAAGTCACTATCTACCCCGTCAAGATATTGCCTAACGGCAGGAGAGAAACAATAACCGATTATTGGGAAGATAGTTTCATATTATCTGATAAAGATTAGTGGAACTCTTACTAATAATCATATTAATACTTTGTTATCTATTTGAAGATAACAATATAAACGGGAGAAGAAAATGAGCAACGCAAACAAGGTTGAATGGTTAGACGGAACTAAACCCAAGAAGATAGAAGCTAGATATAGTGCATATCTTAGTTGGGATTTAGATGATGAGGGTATTAATTGGGACGATATAGATGACTATGACATACGTAGAGGTCAACTTTATATCAAACTAAAGAATGGAGAAGAAAAATATATAGACTCTTGGTCTGATGATAATGTTGATTACAAACATGGTCTTGAAGAAATCTTAATATTAGATGAAGAATGGAATCAAGTGGAGGGATTGAACTAATGAATAATTATGGAAACGGATATAACAGCAATAACTCTATTGCTATTATTTGGGCAATAGATGATGTTAGAGAGCAACTAGAAATACTAAACGAGGATATGCCCGAGAAGGTTGACCTAGAACTTACAGACAATCAATGTATGCAAGTTTTATATCAAGTTGCAAAGAAACATGATGCCAACTATGGCGTAAGTTGGGAAGATTTTTATACAGCTATTCAATATTGTTTTGAAGATGAAATTAACGAATTAAAGGAGGAAATGACAAATGAGTAAAGTAAGACAACTTAAAAAATATTTGCAACAAGATATAACAGATTTGCAAATCAGTATGGAGGAAATAATACAAGACTATGATTATCAACTTAATTCTGATTTTCAATATGTTGTAGATAGATTATATATGGTTGAACAACTCTTATATAAGTTAGATGTATTGCCAATGAGCGATAGACTCAAAGCAATGATGTATGGAGAGGAGGTAGCTAATGCCAATACCTAAACAAATGTTAAAAGAATGGTGCGAGACTTATGAAGAAGCTATTGAGACTTTAGATTATCTAGCTAACAGAAGTGTTGGAACAGCTAAAGAAGAAATAAAAGAAAGTCTTGAAGATTTTTTTATTGATAATGGTTTAATGAGTGAAGAAGAATTTAAACAGGAGGTATCTAATGTCTGATATAGAAAACAATTGCGTATGTTGTAATCAAGACACATCTTTTGGAAGTGGCAGGTTTGTCAACCGTATTCCAGCAGACGCAGATTATGAGAGTCTTGATGATAAAGGTAATACTATCTTTGCAGAAGAAGAATACAGGGACGGATATCTATGTCCCGAGTGTGCAATGCTTGAATGTGATAGATGTGATGAACTTATTGCAGTTGATGAGGATATATGCCCGTATGATGTTTACGGAAAAGATGATGATTTATCTAGGGGTAATTTTTCAGACGGTGCGTATAGAGTTCATTTTGAATGCTTAACAAAACAAGAACAAAAACAATTTGAGGAGGTAGCTAATGTATAACGAAGAATTAATTAGAGAAGCCGTAGATATCGCTACAGGTGATGACGGCAGAACAAGTACAGAAGTAATTGATATATTAAGAATACTAAAACAGGAGGCCTCTAATGAAGTGTGAATTATGTAATGGTGTTGGGTGGATTGATACATTCAATACAGAAGACCAAGAACAGGAAATACAGAAATGTGATGACTGCAATATATTTAAAGATGATGAACAGGCAAGACAGGAGGTTTAAATTAATCTCCCGACTTGTTCTCTATAATATTTGCTCCCGACTTATTATCAAGAGCCTTAGTCCCTAGCAATTGCTGTAGTCTTCTTTCAACCTCGTCCCGACTCATCTGGTCAATCTTACCGTGTAGGACTTCTCTCCTATCTACAATCAATCCCCCGACTTTCAATAATAATCCCTGAGCCTGGATTGCAGCGTTATAGGCTCCCGACCCCCAAGCATCATCTCTCAACTTATATAAATCTTCTACAGCCTTGTCATGCGTAAGTTCAAACTTCTTCTTAGCCTCCGACATCAATCGTTCATACTCAGCCCTGACGTGATTATATTTCTTACCCTCATGCATATATCTCCCGACTACAATAGGATTCTTGTATCCTGCTTTTTTGGCCGCTTCAGCCCATGTGAGTTGTGGGTCGTTGACTGCATTCCAGACTAATAACCTTTGACGTTTCGTTAAATGCTTTTCATCGTGATTAACATACTCAATTGGCATGTCCTCAACACCTTCTTCAAGTGTCTTCTCTACCTTAACGCTCTTTCTTATGTTGTTGTTGTTTGGCATTTAATAACCTTGCTCCTGGAAACTTCTTTATAAATCTTACTATATCCTCATCTTCTAGTAAATCGACTACATATTCTGGCAACTTATCTCTCAATTCTTTCTTCAATCTTGTTTGTACTTTTGTCATACTTATTTTACTTTTGTCATACTTTTGTCAGAAAACCCCGACAAAACTAAAAACCCTGCAACAATAGGCTCTACAAGGTAATATATATTAATAAATAAGAGTATATATATAGTTTTGTCATATATTATTATACTCCCCCTTTCATATTACTCATACCGCGTCGAATAGTTCCGACCCTTTTGTCACTTACACCCAAACCCTGACAAAACTGACAAAACGCCAAAACCAGGCCCAGTAAGGCTTTCAAGCCAATAGTTTTGTCAGTCTGTATCGTCCTCTGTGACAAAACCCTCTGAAAAGAGTGATTTCTTCTTAATTCCAAAGCAATTATATAAAACCTCGTCGATAACTTCCGACCCCTCTTCTGGGGTGTCAGAATAACTTAACAACTCACATGCTCCGAAGGTAAAGATAAGACTTGCAATCTCTTTCGGTGAGACACCTCTTGCGACAAAATCCTCGAACAGAAGTTCTAGCCTGTCCTTTGCTTCAGTATAAGTAGGCTTAGGTCTTTTAGATTGGAAATCTATAATCTTTAAATGTGACATATTCAAAGTATAGCAAATAGTGGGGCTTTATGTCGTAAACCAAGCCCCAAAGTTTATATCAAGACGACTGCGTTATAGTTTTTTATACAAGCCAAACGACTGCCTGTTCGCGATTATTCTCTATGATTATAGTATTGCGTTTCAGTATGTTCCCTCCAGGCCTGTTCCAAATGAGGTTCATGTTCTAATAACCAATTATCAGACAGCTCCCTCATCTTCTTCATGCCGTCGCAGAACTGTTTAAAGTCCTCGCAACCTTCATGCAATACTTCTTCAGCCGCAATATCGGCATCTATTAATAGTTCTTTTAATGCACCCATGTTATTCCCCCTTAGATTTGTTTAGTCTGAACTCTGCATCTTCAATCGCAGAGTGACATACATTAATTAACTCACTCTCAAAACCATCAGCCTTAACTAAAAGACCAACAACTAAATTGTGAACCAGCAAGTAAGACCCAGCCATCGGGTCCATCATTTCCATATCCTTATCAACCAAGCAATCTTTTGCGTAGTTACGCATCATATTGACAGTTAAGTCAAAAGCCAGGTCGTTGTTGAAATCCATTTCAGATTCTTTCTTCACACTCATATTCATATTCTTCTCCATAAATAAAATAAATATACATTTAGTATAGCTATATCTGTTTACATGTCAAACAATTTAATATACTATCTAATATTAACTTTTGGAGAAGTAAATGAATAAAGAAGAAATGAATGAGTTAGTAGATAACAGTATGGCTCTTGTCTTGGATATGACTATGCGCAACAACCAGGCTTTATCTAAGTCAGCCTTTAAACCAAAGGGTTCTACTAATTTTAACAATGACCTTGTAGCTATGAAGAGACTCCAGGCTTTTGTTGAGTATATATATGCTCATCAGCCTAGTATGTTTGAAAGTGCTTATAGGTTTGCAAGTGAGTCAGTCGTAGACAATGAGTAATAAGATAAGGTTCTACCCTTTTAGGTCTTATGACGATAGGTTTGGCGTAAGATTTATACCCTATGACGCCACTAAGTTTGAGTTAAAAGCCATTACAGATAATCTTGATGCTAATGCCTTGTTTGATAAAATGAAGGCTAACTGCGAAGGATATGTACCTGCATATAATCCAGATAAAACTTATACAGAAAACTTACAAGACCTACAAGCAAAGTTAGGCTATTGGCCTGTACCCATTACACATCAATTTGTGTATGAAGATATACCTATAGAGTATGATGACGACTGGACAGAAGAAACAGCTACGCCAAACTATAAACACCGTTGGGAAATGGAAGAACATAAACACTCGTATTTCCCACCCAAAGATGATGAGGTTCCATTTTGATTAAATTAATAAAAAGATTAGATAGCTTTCTTGATAGAAAGTGGCGTGAAGTATGTGCCGTAATATTTTATATGCTAGATAAAAAAGTAGAAGAAGAAGATATTGATTGGCTCAATATGCAAAATAATATGGTTCAAGATAAGAACAACATCAATAAACTAAAAAATGTAACAGAAGAAAAAAAGGAGAAGAAAATATGGAAAAAATAACAGAACTAGAAGCATACCCGTTTGAAGAACGAGGAGATGCCTTAATATATGCAGACATACCCAACGAGGTATATCACTCTGAGGTAGGAATAAGCAGTAGTACCCTGCGTAAGTTTGGCAATTCCCAGCTACATGCTGTTAATGAAGTGCAAAAGACTACAGATGCTATGAACTTTGGTACTGCTGCTCACTATATGTTAGTAGAAGGAGAGGAAGTGTATAACCAAGAAGTTGCTGTGCTGATGGGTTCTCCTTATACCAAAGCATATAAAGAAAACAAAGCAGATATGTTGGAACGATACGATTGCGTTATTAAAGAGGTAGAAGATAACCATATCAAAGGTATGAAGGCCAATATTATTGATGAGGCTGACATGTATTTACAAGCAGAAGGCAAGTTACCAGAGGCTAGTTTCTTTTGGTATGAGGATAAGATTCTTTGTAAATGTAGACCAGATTTAATATGTCCACCTTTCAAAGATTTATATAAGCCTGGTGAGATATATGTTGTTGACTATAAAACAACTAAGTCTTGCGACCCAAAAGAATTTGCCGACTCAGTTAAGTATTGGGGTTATGACATGCAAGCCGCTTGGTATCGTAGAGGTATGGAGAAGGCTGGATATAGCGTTAAAGAGTTTGCCTTTGTTGCCCAAGAGAAGTTCCCTCCTTATGCCAGTAAGATATTTGTTATTACAGATGAGCAGATGGACAAAGCCTGGGACAGGATGCAAGTATTCTTAGATGCTTATAACAAATACTTATATGATGGTATAACTACTATTTATAATTCAGATAGTATTGTGACTTTGGACTTGGAAGATTAATGAAAAATTTTATTGACGAACTTTTAGGCAGATTTTTAGAATGGTCTTGGAAAAGAAAGGCAGAAAAATTATTTCGGAGAAAAAAATGAATGACCCAGTAAACCCTAATCATTATAAAGACGGCGCTATAGAATGTATTGACGCTATGGAGGCCAGTATGACACCTGAAGCTTTTGCTGGTTATTGCAAGGGTAACGTAATCAAATATGTGTGGCGTTACGAAAAGAAAGACCAGCTAGAAGGCTTGCTCAAAGCTCAATGGTATCTCAATAGATTAATTCAAAAAGTAGAAGAGCCGTCTATGGCTTCTTTGGAAGATGTTGAGATTGAAGAAATGGCTAGCTCAAGTATAAGCCAACACCTCTAATCTTTTTTGTGGAGGTTGATGAAATACTCAGCCTCTACAACAGCTAAGGTCTTAGACCTATTCCTCTTAATAATTACTAATGGTTGATGCTTTCCGCAGTTAGCAGAAGCTTGGTCGTATGCTTTCCAGATGTTTAAGGACTCCTGGCATTTACACTCAATAGAATAAGGAAAGGCATCTCTTGCCTCTTTACTCATAATAACATCTTCTCCACCAGCACCCATTGATGTTGATTTAACATTCTCTGGATGTATGTCTAGAAGTTCAATAAGTTTATCTCTCACCCATTGTTGGAGTTTGCGACCTTTTTGTTTTGCTGATTGTGGTTTCATAATTAAATGCTAGGTTGGGCTTTTGAGAAGTATTTACGGAGTTATACGATTACCCTATAGACCCCTAGCGGAGCCTGTTATTTTATAAAGAAGGTTTAGCTGGCTTGCTAGTCTCCGCTGCAGCCATACTTGGTGGAATCTCTACCTTCTTAGGCGGAGCTATTCCATCTCCCTTCGGAGTTCTAAAAGCAACTATCTCATTTTGTGTATCTGGATAGCTAGGATTGTCACTCTCTCTTTCAGAAAAAGTACAAACCATATTTTTGCCTTGTAAGTCTTCTGCATTTACAGGTGGAGTATCAAGTCCAACAGCAGTAAGCAAACGTTTAAAATCAGAAGCTGCGTAGCCTCTAATTAATTCTTGCTTCTCTTTGTCTTCATTTGTATACCAAAGGCTAAAGTATTTTCTAACAATCCAACCATTAAATTTTGGCTCGTTATGTACCTTAACTTCTAGTTTAATACTCTCATTACCAGCAGCAGATACATGTTTAGTACATTCGCTAATAATACAATTATAATCACCTTTCGGTATATAAGAGGATGATTCCTCTCTCTCAGATTCTACGTTTGTAAAATCAATTCCATCAAAGTCAGACATTATGCTTCTCCTGTAAATCCTAACTTGTTAATAATATGTGATAGGTTAGGTTCCTCTAGGGCTTCTAACTTACCACTCCTGTCCTTAGCAATATAATTAGCGCCAAGAGTTGTTTGCAACCATCTTTCGGTTGTCTTTTTTCCTTTCTCATCTTCGGTATCAAATGTCCTCAAACATAACACTTCATCAAAGAAATAAGGAATTTGTGTAGGTAGTTTTGCTCCAACCATCATTGGTTGATAGTGCAACATACCAGTAGATTCATCTCGTACTTCTTGCTGTTTAGCAATAAATACAACATGTATTGGAAGGTCCCTAAATCTACGCATCGTCTTAGTCATTATTTGAATGACCTCGCCATACGCTTTTCTTGGGTCTTTACTTTTCTTCAACTCGTTGCCCAGAACAATCTCTGACATTTCTGTCACGCTGTCTAAACAAACGGTATCGTAGTCTAGCTTACCGCTTTCTAGTAACTGTGCAATTTCTTCTATTTCAGCTGCTTCTTTGACTTCAATAGCAGTCACGTTCGTAGCATCTTTAATAGATAGAAGTCCAGCCTCCATACTTACAACAAGGGTCTTGCCTGGAACGGTCTGACAAAGAGTTGTCTTACCAGCTCCAGAGATTCCGTAAACCAAAAGTTTAGCACCTTGCATTTCGACCAACTCGCTAGGGCTTTTTATACGACTTATAATATCGCTCATATCATTTCTCCTAAAGATAAAATAATAGTATACAGATAAAATTTATAACTGTATACTTTTAGTTCAAAATAAATTTATTACAGAAAGCAACTATGAGCGAAGTCAATAAAAATCAATGGAAAGTGAATTATTTATACAGGCTAAAGCAGTTATGTGATAAAGATTTAGAATCTTTATATGCTAACAAACTAGAGCCAGAATACAAGGAGAGAGAAGTGAAACGTATATCTTTAAAAGATTATATTGCCTATATAGGCAACGCTGGAGCAGCAAAATTATTTGAATGCTCTGAAGCAACAGCAAAGTCCTGGAGATATGGTAGGCGTCAACCTTCTATAAAACAGGCTAAAAAGATAATCAAAGCAGCAGACGGAAAGCTAGACTTTGAATCTATCTATGGACCACTTGAAACTACTTTTGAAGAATAACAGAAGTGTTCAACGTCAAAGCAACAGCAGAAGACTCTGCGTTGGATTTAGCGCTTGCCTATGCAGAATCAGGCTTTAGTGTAGTACCTTTACTACGTCATAACAAAGTCCCTCCAAGAGAACTTGGAAGCTGGGAAAGATTCAAGAGCGAACAACCAACGACAGAAGAGATAACTAAATGGTTTCAAGGCCGCGATGATTTAGTCGTAGCTTTAGTGACTGGTAAGTTTTTAGTTATAGATGCAGATACCCCAGAAGCAGTCACGTGGGCTGCAAATAATTTACCTGTTACACCTTTAAAGGTAGCTACTGGTAAGGGTATGCACTATTACTATAACAACCCAGAAAATTTTACAACTTATGTCGCTCGTAGAGTTACTGGTTATGACCCAGAAAAACTCATTGATATAAGAGGCGTTGGTGGCTTGATTATTGCCCCCTATAATATTCATGCTACTGGCGCCATCTATGAACCACAAGTAATACCAGGTTGGGAATTGCATGATACAGGTGACTTGCCAGACTTCTCTCGTGAAGACTGGGTAAAGGTAACTGGCGCAGACAAGATTAACGGCAAACCTATAGCGACACCTCTCTCCCTTGAAGCCGCCGCTGAAGGAAGCCGTAATGATACTGCAGCTAGACTGGCAGGTTATCTGATTGCCAAAGGATTGAATACAGACTTTACTCAATTCTTTTTGCAGTCTTGGAATAGAGGCAACAAACCACCTTTAGAAGATTCAGAGATAGCTACAACTGTAAGTTCTATTATGAGAACCCATGAGCGTAAGAATCAAGCTGCTCCTAGTTACATATCTAAAAACAGGATAATAAAAGAACCAAGTGAGTTGTATAACCCTCCAGGAATTATTAAGGACATCTATGAATATTCAGAGCAAATAGCTCAAATATCTCAGCCAGGATTAAGCCTGCAGTCAGCCTTGGGTGTAGGTTCAGTTGCTGCTGGTCGTATGTATAAATCAGATATGAATAACTTTTCATCTTTGTATTTTATGTGTATTGCAAAATCTGGTCAGGGTAAAGAAAATACTAAGACAGTTATTGAGTCTGTGTTAGATAGTTCTGGCCATGTAGATTTGATGGCTGGAGATGGCTATACATCAAGTGGAGCTGTCTATAGTTTGTTGCGACACAAACCGACGCACATAACTGTAATGGACGAGTTTGGTAAAAGATTAGAAAGTATAGCCAAGTCATCCAACTCTAATAAAGAAGACGCCCTGCAAGCTCTGATGGAAGCCTGGGGTCGTTGTCACGGTACTATCAGACCTGATAACTACTCTTTAATGAATATGTCTAGCAAGCAACAACAAGAAGCTATGGATAGGTCAACAATTAAACCAGCTATAACACTTATGGGTATGAGTGTTCCAAAGAATTTTTACGGTGCTTTATCTACAGGCAGAATTGTAGATGGATTTTTAAATAGGTTTATTGTTGTTGAATCCAAACTTCCTAGAGTTGTAGGTAGGATGGTTCCATTTAGAGAACCTTCTCATGCTATATGTGAGTGGGTTAGAAAGATGCGAGAGACTAAGAATGAAATGGAAGAGCTTGCTAAGAACAACTCAGAGATGGATTTTAGACAACGTGTTCTTACTTTTGATAGTGAAAGTAAAGACTTATTAACCAAGCTTGCATACAAATTAATAGAAGAACAAGACGCTCTAGAGAAAGATGGACTAGAAGTATTGCTATCTAGAACTAGAGAAAAGGCTATGAGATTAGCTTTGATATGCGCTTTAGCGGATGACCATAAGACCAATATTATTAGGAGTGATATAACTAAGTGGGCAATTGATTATGTTTATTACTATGACCAATTACTTGTAGATAACTGTGAAGACAAAGTTGCAGGCTCAGAGACAGAAAGCAAGATAAAACAAGTCTTAAGCTTTATTAGGTCGCAAGGAGATATAGGTATCAGTAAGCGTGATATAGATAGGCGTGAAATATTTAGAAGTATGAAGTCATACGAGGTAAAAGAAATTATAGAAAGACTGAAGAACTCTGGAGAAATCCAAGAGAAAGATGTTAAGACTAAAACTACAGGCAGGCCAACAAAACGTATTGTTGCGATTGACCCTGAGTTCTTTGATGATTAAAGGAGTGGAGTATGAATCCAAAACCAAAGATGGAAACAATAAGCGACCAGAAACGCGAGGAGCGTGTAGCTGGTTTTATAGAAGGATTGTGGGATGTTAGGTGCAACAAGCTACCAGTATCTTACGGACTAGATTACTGGTGCGAAAGTAGTGACTCTTGCTTTTGGCTAGAAGTTAAATGTCGTAGTTTCGGTATAGATAGGTATGACACTTTATTACTTAGCACCTCTAAATTAAGAATGGGTGCAGCTTTGTCTTTAGCTACTGGCCATCCTTTTGTCCTGGTATTTGCTATGACTGATAGCGTTTACTCACATACTTGGAAAGCAGGCAAAGAGTATGACGTTAGATTCGGTACGATAGCAGAGCCTATTTACGAAGAAGACTCAGAGCCATACGTTCACTTAAGTAAAGATGAAATGACTTGTCTATCAGAACACCCGCTAGGATTTGATAGAGAAGAAATGGGTTTAACTTATAATAAAAAGAGTTAGGCCAGTCTGCCTAGACTTTCAGCAATACTCTCGTTGGCTGGATTTCCACCTAATAAGCTTCTGTTAATGGGTGCTTGATTTTGAGCGCTTAAATTTGCTGGAATAATATCTGGTAAATCTGGTACAGATGCTTTGATTGGTTTTGCTATTTGTTCTACCTGTCCTCTCAATTCTTCTGCGACAGATTGATTTTCTGGAGATTCTACTTGCTTTCTAAGTTCTTCCATAATACCAGCTTCTGCTTGTCCTGCCTCTTCTTGTATACTTTGAGCTGCAGTTAATCTTAAAGCTTTTTCAAAAGCATCTATTACTTGTAAAGTTGAACTTGTATCTGTTCTTGCCATAAGTCTAACAATTTTTGGGTTAGACATAACGTTTGCAAAAACTTTTAAACCAACAATAGTTGGAAGTAAAGATATATTAAGAGCTTGCGCACCGATAGCTCCAGCAACAATACCACCAGCTGTTAATCCTTTAGAAGCTCCTACTTGTAAATCCAATGATTGTTGGAATGCTTTAAATGCAAGCAACTGGTCTTTACCAAACATTGCCTCAAGAGTTTCATCTCCGTATGATTCCATAGCATTTTTAAATTGATTAGGTTTAAAAATATCTGTAAGTTTTGCTGTTGATTTTAGCGAACCAACACTAACAGCATCAGTAAGTAATTGTCCTAAAGCATTTTCTCTAACTTTAGCAAAAGTTGCTGGTTCTAAAGTATTTTTTAAGTAGTTAATATCTACAGCAGATTGAGGTCTAAATATAGAAGCTACAATTCTTTCTGGAGTTTCTTGATTAACAGTCTTCATAAATGCAGACTTAGAAAGTTTTTCTGCATCTGCTGCTAATACTGCTTTATCTCTCAGTGTTTTTAGAAGAACGTTTGCTGTATCTAATTCAGGATAATCTGCAATCATTTTTTGCGCATCAAAACCTTTATCTCCTGGAAAAAAATCAGGTTCTCTTCCTTCTATTTGCGCTCGAGTTCTTTGTTGAGATGGCTTTGCCATTACAAATTGAGATGGGTCTTCGTCCAAAGCTCTAAAGAAATTGTCTAAATCTTTTTTATTTATTTTTGGATTTAACCTAGTTATCTCTCTTAGCAATTGTATGTTTTGTTCATACTTGGCTCCAAACAAAGGTCTTAAAGTGTCTTCATATTTTAAGATGTTTGTACTAAATTGCGCTGGTTTTAATAGTCCTGTTGTTTGGTCGGTGCTTTTTTTAATAACATTTTGCATTAATAATTTAGCCATTTTCCCTCTAAACATATCTTTTTGGCCTGGAGCTATGTTTGACAAAATCTGGTCAACAATTCTAGAGTTGTTTGGGCCATCTATAAAAGCAAACATTTCATCTGGATTGCCCTGTCCTTTGTTAAATTTAATATCATTAATAACTTTTTGAGCTATGGTGTTATCAAATTTTTGCATTCCTTTTTTATATTCTTCTTTGGCTTTTCCAAATGCCTTTGCTGCATTCATGGCAGCTGTTTTATTTGCTCCCTCTACTCCCGCAAAAGCTCCTTTGCTTAAAAAAGCTTTTCCACTAGCAATATCTTTAAATAGATTATTTATTTCTTCAGATACTTCTTTCATTACCCTGTAGCTTGTTCCGCTTGTAGCACCTTTTTGACCTAATACGCTTAACAATGACTTAACTTCACTTTGAGCTTTTATTAATTGTTCTAAGTTTTCAATGTTTCCACCCTCTGCAAGTTCTTTTAAATAAGTAACTGGTTTTCCTTGATATTTAAACAATACATCCTCAACGTCTGCTCTATTTAATATTTCTTTAAATACGCTACTGTAAGCTTTGACTTGATTCTGTATTGCTGGCATAGCTCCTGCCTCTGCTAATGCCTTGTCAGATGCTGCATATAATTTATTTTTACTTGTATGCCAAGTTTTGTAAGATGACCCAATTGAATCCATGAGTTCTCTTTTTAAAGCAGACCCAGAAACTTCTCCTAGGCCTTGAACTGTATTCATTTCGTTTAACATCTTCTTTAAAAGTTGGTCTAACTTTTGGTCAGAAAGATTCATTGCTTTATCAAATGCAGTAGTGGCAGCTTTTAATTCCTGTCCAGCAACCTTACCTACTGCCCCAGCAGAAATAAAATCATCTATAGTAGCGTCTGCATTTCCTATAGATTTAAAGAAATCATCCATTTGAGCTACCAAGTTTGCACTTGCTCTTTTTTCTCTTGCACTTGCACCTGTTACTGCTTCAGCAATAGACTGACCTCTTGATGGAATAGTTCTTCCCAAAGCTGCTTGGGTAACAATACCTCTTGGAAACTTAGGTTTTATTTTTTGTTGTTTAAATTCTTTTAAAACTTCTTTTCTAGTAGCCTTAAAATTAGGGTCGGTTATATTTTTTTTAACTGCTATTTGTGCGTCTACCTTGGCTACATCTCCTAAATCGTAACCATCCATAATAAAACGAGAATCTCTTACGTTACCGTTTGTTGCCGTTCTACCAAAATACGTTTTAAATATACCGCCTAAAACTTCTGCAGCACCTTGAGCAACGGTACCAAGAATTACCTCGTCTTTTACCATTTTCCCTACTTCTTCTTCGTTTTGTAGCTGCACGCCTCTAGCAATCTCGTTTGATTCTTCTGCTGCTTTACCAATACCAGAACCAGCTCCAACTAACAAAGCTCTTCCTACTCTAGAGTCTAAAGCTCCTCTTAACCATTTCACACCTCTAAGGTATGGATTAACTGCTGCGATAGCTCCTAGTACAGGTCCAGCGTATCCAGCTAAATCTGCGTAGTCTCCAGAGGTAAATGCTTTATTTTCGTCAATGACAATATTTTTATTAGATGGTTTTAAACCTAAAGCTGTTTGGGCTGCAGGTGTTAAGGCAAGGCTGCCTTTTGAGTCTCTTACATATCCGCTTGAACCAATACCAGGAAAGTTATTTAATACGTTTTCTCTTTCAGAAACGTATTCACCATCTTTTCTATAAAAATCCTCAGCTACAGCTAACTGCGCTCTTAAAGCGTTGTTTTGTATACCTGTTTCGTAATCAAAATAAACTTTGTCGTATGCTCTAGAGCCTTCTCTTTTTGCAATTTCTGCTTTAGCTTTAGCGGCAGCATCTTCTGGATTGTCAGCGTTTACTCTAACAAAAACACCTTCAGCTAGCTTTACGTTATAAGTTCTCATTATTGGCCAGTAATATCTAGTTGTATATCATCTGGATTAGAACTTGGCGTGGTTGCTTGTGCAGACGATTGACGTTGTAAGTTATAACCCAATTCATCATTTAAAATCATTAAAAGTTCAATATCATCAAAAATAGATTTTGGGTCATACCCAGCTATAAATTTTGCGTTAGCTTTAATATTTCTTTGAGATAAAGATTTTTTAGTAGTAATTGAACGTAAATTTTCTTCTAATTTAAATTTCATAGTTCCAACACTATCTTCTGGGTCAAACAATCTTAAGCTACCCATAATTTTTTCAGCTATTTGTCTATCAATATTAGAGATAGTTCTTCCTGACTCACCTAATATTTCTTTAATATCTCTATTTGTTAAAACTTTTAGCATAGCCTTAGCTCTTTGTCCTGGCTTCATGCTTTCAAATTGTTTAACATTTTTTACACCAGCAAAATTTAAAAATTCATCTACAGTAGTTCCTATTTTACTTGCAAAAGAAGTAATATTTGTAGATGGGTTTGATAATATTCCTAAAATACCAGTTGTTAACTCTTCTGCTGCAATAGCGTTATTATAATCTTTTATATAATCGTTTAAACTTTCTTTAGATTTTAAAACTTTTTCATTATCTCCAACACTTAATCCACCCGCTGCGGCCAACTCTGCATCTCTTTTAGCGTCTAATTGTTCTTGTAACTGTCTTTCTTCTGAAGCTGCGGCACTGCCTACTCCAATACCTTCTGCAAGATTGCCATATTGAGTTAAGGCTTTACCAACATTTCTCATCATTCTTAGGTTGGCGTCGCTGTTAAATGCGTTACCAAGTGTTGTAAACAATTGCTCGGCTTGGTCGTTTTCTGTTGCTACTGTCATTCCTTGAGGTAAGTCAGCATCTTTTTTATCTTCATCTTTCTTGTCATCTCCAGGCTCTGCTGCCTTAACTGGGTCTGCAGATGTACCTGTTGCGTCGTCGTCAGTAGTTGGAGTTTCTCCAGGAGTAACTTCGGTTGCCTTTTCTTCAATAGGTTTAGCTTCTTCTTTTGCTATTTCTTCTAAGCTTTGGTCTATTTCTCCAAGACTAGACCTTAAAACGATTCCATCAAGAGTTTCGTTAGTAAATCCTTGCCTTTTATTTCCTGAATCGCTAATACCAATTGTAGGGTCTGTAAAATATGTATCTTTATCAAATTTAAATCTCTCGCTTGGAAAAAAGTCTTGAGCGCCGTCTGTATCAGCCATAAATCCACCAAAAAGATTTCCTACTCCTTCTGTTAATTGTTTTCCATAATCCAAGGCAAAACTACCTGCGTCTTCAATTCCTGACCTAAGACTTAACGGGTCTGGTAAAAATTCACCAAACTTAAATGTAGAAGGGCTTGTTGAAGAAAATCCTGCTTTTCTTTTACCAACAACTTGTCTAAATATTTCTTGTAAATCTGAACCATATTTTACGTCTGGATTTTGTATTAAGGCTTCTAATTCTCTGATGTTTTCAGACATTAATATATCTTTAAACTTTTCTGAGTCTATAGTAAATAATTTTCCTTCAGCGTTTCTATATTGATTTGGACCTAATTCAGTGGCCGTTCCAATCTCTGAAATTTCTGGAAGGTCATCTTCTTTAGCGGTCAAAGAAACTTTTTCTAAACTAGGCTCAATTACATTTATATCTGTACTTGGCTTAGGAGACATACCAACAATACTTCTTGCTTCTTCTTCACTTAGGTCAAAGTTCATCATAATAGCTGAAACCATACCTTCATCATCAAAAATTTGAGCAGTTGCTTGCATATATCTTCTAATATCTTCTGGTATCATTGATATATCAGCTTCACTTGGAAGCTCTGGTGGTGTTGCTGGCTGAGGAAAACTTGGATTGATTGTTGTATCACCTTGTTGATTAGCCAGAGTTGTAGTTTCTTGCATCTCTACAAAAGGATTAATATTACCAGAAAACTCATCTGCTCCAGGGCTTGCTATAGCTGGATTAACACTACCACCTAAAGCGTTGACAGCAGATTCAATAACAGCCATCGGTACTTCTGGCAACATCTCTTTAATATCTACTGAATTATAGCCTTGACTTACGTAGTAATTGATTAAGTTTGGTATATCTACCATTTGTCCAGGAGTAGGTTGCGTAGTTGCTACGTCTCCTTCTGCAAACATTCTTCTGTTAAGTATATTCATATTAAACGCTAAATCCGCCTTTTTTCAGATAATCTATCATTTCTTGGCTTAAACCACTCTGTTGTCCTTGTCCTTGACCAGCATTTGCGTAGTTGGTGTAAGTATTCATAAATGTACCTAAGCCTTCTGCTAATGGGTCTCTAGGCATACCGTAAGTAGTTCTAACATTTGAACTGCCTCCTTGATAACCTGGAGCAAATCCTTGAACAAAACCAAGAGCTTTCATCGGAGCAAATCTATTTCTTTCATCTGCTTGATACATCGCATCTATTTCAGCTTGCTTCATATCTCTAGACATTCTATCGTAGTCCATCAATTCGCTTCTTTCATCTCTGCCCATTTGTTGATATATACCACCTAATCTACCCATATCGCTACCATACGAAGCGTAATCCCTTCCAAGACCGCCTAGGTCTGAAGATATACCTCTTATATCTCCTGCTGTAGTTCTAGCTATATCGCCTCTTCTAGTGCCTAATCCCATTATATCGCCTGCATATCCTCTTCTAGCACCTGCCATATCTCTGCCAAGTCCAGCTTCAAATCCTCCAGCTCTTTCTAAAGCACCTCTGCCAAATTGAGATTCTTGTATAGCTCTACTTTGAGCTGTATCAAATCCACCTTGACGTATGCCAGCTAAAGCCTCACCTAAACCTCTACCAAGTGCAGCTCTTCTTTCTTCAGCTCCAAGCCTAGCTCTAGAACCAAAAGCAGATTCTCCGCCTGAACTTATGTCTCTTGCTCTTTGAGCAATATCAGCTTTTTCGCCTTGTTTGAATACGTCATCTATTGTTTGTTGTACTACCTGTTGCTCAAACGGATTGTTATAAGCAGCAGAAGAACGTGGGTCAAATCCTCTTAGTGAAGCTCTTTGAAAGTCTCTAGCTGATGGCCCTTGCTGACCAAAGCTTGATTGCAAGTCCATTAATCCAGCTCCGTATTGTCCTTGAGCTTGAGATAAATATGGTTGTTGCATTTCTCCAGCTCTTCTATAAGCACCTAAAGCTTCATTTGTTAAGCCTCTTTGGTCGCCAATAGTCCCCATACCTTCTAATAAAGCATCTTTCTGAAAATCTAAATATGGTTTGTATCCACCTATACCAGAGTAAGCAGAACCCATTGCTTGATTGGCGAAAGGAGAAAATCCTGCTACGCCCTTAGCTTGAAATGGATTGTCTAAATATCCTTTTTGAGCGGCAGCATACGCCTGATTAATCATTCCAGGACTATTTGGACCACCAAAATAGAGTTCTCTTACGTAAGGGTCGCTTTGACTGTCATCTCTTGTAAAGCCAGTAGCTATTGGAGCTACTTGATTGCTTGCGCTGTAAGTTTCAACTGCCATTATATTGCCTCAAAAATGTTCATAAGTTCGCGCATGTTTTCTACGCCTTTTTCTCTAGAAGCTTTACCACCTTTGATAAGCTCTATACCTGATTTTGTTTTGTTCATACCAAAAGCACCTGCGCCACGTGTAGCTTTAGCGGTCATTACAAACTCACCATCACTTAACATCGCTGGTATATCATCTGAAGTTCCTGTTCCAGGACCAGCTGATTCACCACCATCACGCATGTCTTGTTCTTTAATTGCTGCGCCACCTTGATTAAAATATTGTCTGTTAACTGGGCCACCCATATTAAATTTTAAAGAAGATGGAGCTGGTCCTAAACCAAACTCTTCTCTTGTTCCTCCAGTACCTAAAGCGTTAGCTAAAGAGTATCTACCAAGAGCATCCATTGTTACTGCTGGGGTTGCAGCTAATCCACCTTGTCTTTCTTTGGCAGCGTCGTAAACTGTTTTACCTAGTAGAGCGGCTATACCTGCTGCTCCCATATTGCCTCCAAGCATTCCTCCAAGACCTCCGCCTCCTTGACTTCCTCCGCCAAATAGACCTCCGCCTCCAGGACCTGTACCTAAAGCATCTTCAATACCTTGAGGTAATAACTTAGAACTTAAAAATTGTAAAGGTGACTTGCCACTACCAAAGAAATTACCTAAAAGGCTCCCCAATCCTCCAGAAGATTGTTGAGATGCAAAATATTCATCAACACTATTAAACTTTTGGCCATCTGCGCTTTCTAAATGTCCAGGCAATCCATCATAGCCTTCAATATATTTTAATTTGCCGCTATTAAACAAATCATCTATATCTGAAGCGCTAGGAGTGTAAGAAGCGTTCATAAATCCGCCCTCTTGTTGACCTCCTGGCATACCAGGTATATTACCCATACCTCCACTAAATAAACCACCTATACCACTTCTAATGCTTGGACCAATTTTCCCGCCAAAGATTCCTGTTGCTCCTTCTGCTGGATTAAAATAACTTCCTATACCGCTTCTGATTCTAGAAAATAAATTACCGCTAGTAGCTCCGCCTGTTGCTCCTGCAGCTCCACCACCCATACCTGTTAAAGCGCCGATACCTCTACCAAGAGCAGATGCGCCAGATGATAAAGCTCCGCCGATTCCTGGTATTTTGCTAAGACCTGTTACAACGCTGCTACCCAATCCACCTAAAGCTCCGCTAATAGCTGGCCCTAGTCCTGGGATAAACATACTTGCTACACCTATAACAGGAGCAGCCTTTTTAACAACTTTCTTTACAGACTTAAATGTTTTCTTTAACCAACCAAACTCAGGCATACCTGTAATTGGATTGATAGACATTCCTTCACCAACAGTATATTCATTTGGGTCAAGCCCTACTGCTTTCATTTCCGCTTCTATAAGCGCTCTTGTCTCTGGAGATATAACAGGTGGTACGACCATTTCATTTGGCGCAACGTGAGCCATATACTTATCTTCGTCACGTCCTAGCTTTGCTAATCCCTGTCCGCTGTTGTCTATTCTATTCATATTACAATTTTACCCTTTATTTTCTTCGCTGTTAATATCTTCATCTATAGATGTTAACCAAAAAACCAACAAATATCTATCTCCTTCCTTTACTGCTAGTCCTCTGTGCATGTGTGTATAACTTGGAAATATCAAACCGCTACCTGTAGGTAATGGCTCTACGACTCCTCTATTTAAAAATTCTGTTCCTCCACCCTTGTAATCGCCTGTATTTAAAGGGACTACAATACTAACGTCTGAACTGGCGTCGTGATGCCAAGCTCCTTGCTTTTTATCTTTTAAATTGTAGTTAGCTATCTGTATGTTTCCGCCTGTAACGTGACGATTCCATATAGTTAATAGTATTGGGTTAATTAGTGATTGAACTACCTGCATCAACGAATCGTATAGTTCTGGACATTTTTCGTTAAGAACTATCTCTGGTATCTGTCTTAACTTGTCTTCATCTGGATTTGGTACAAATGCAAACTCTTTTTGCATATTGTCTATTTCGTCTAGCAATACCTTACAAAACTTGTCAGAAAACAAAGGAATTGTATAAACATCCTTTAAAGGTTCTTGAATAATATTTTGTAATGGTAGCTTTTCTGGATTGCCTGTACCCTGGCTTTTGTAAAAATCTACAATATTAGGAATAGATTCTTTTGATTTTTGTAAAGTATCTTTGTTAACAAACCAATCAGAAGGAAATCCAAGCAATAAGTTTTTAAGCTTGTATGATTCTTCCTGTATCTTTTGTTTTGCAAACATATAAAAATATCCTAAATTTTAAGCTACTGTTATATTTACTGCTATATCACCTTTCGTTATAACAGAAACAGCACCTAAAGAAGCTGTAGCCTTAAAACCATTATTGGGTGAGTTAGGTGTATGAAGCTGAGTCCAACTGTTCCCTATATAAACTTGCAACACTCCTTGAGAAGTATTCCAGATTACATCACCTTCTAAAAAGTTTAATTGCGCAATTTCTGTTTCGTTGAACTGCGGCGTTCGATTTGGGTCGAACTGTCCTAAGTTTAACTCAAGAATCCTAACTAATCTATTAAAAATTTCAGGAGACATCTCTCCCTGAGCAAGCGGAAGGCTAGTTTCTAGTAACTTTGCCATTATCTTCTGCCGTCTGGTTTAATATCTAACCTAGTAGCTCCTAGTCTCCAACCTACGTTATCGTTACCGTCTGAATCATCATCTGACTCTACTCTAAATACAGCCTGACGACTTCTCGCTCTTAGACTGACTTGCCCAGTTGATGAGCCTACAGAAGATATAGAATTGGTTGAAAGGGATTCTCCAGGATTATTTCTAGTTTTTAAAACAAGATTTACTTTACCTGAGTCTGAATTAGCTAAGAATTTTAAATCTGGGAACATTCTTTGCACGTAAGCAAACTGCTCCCCTTCTCCTACCTCAAAGTCTGAACTTTCTATAAATACGTTAGTCATAGGACTGCCATCATCGTTAAACCCATCTTCTTGTTCAAATAAGTAACCGTTGTAAGTAGCTCTAGGATAATCTTCAATACCACTATCAAGCCAAGCATGTCTTTGTAATTGGCCGTAATACCAAACCTGGTCTTCGTAGTTATAAATAACATATCTGTCTATCTCTGTTGCACTTCCTGAGCAATAGAACCAACCAACTTCAGACTTTTCAGTAATAGTAAACGCATGTATTTTAAATGATTGACTTAGGTTTATATCCGCATATACGTAATTATGAACGCTACAAGGTATCTTTTGTACGCTACCTGTATAAGCGTAAAAGTTTGTTGAAGACATCCAATAGATAGACTGAGCTGAAGTAATAACAGCCTTTGGTCCTATAAGACCAGTACCCTCGTTAATAAGGTTAACCGCAAATGTAAAAGGTGGCCCAACAAACTGCATACTGTATAAAGCAGTATCAGTCCATATTAGTATTTCCTGTCTAGATTTTGTAGCCCCAATAATAGAAGAACCAGATGAAAGTCTTAAGTCTCCAGCAGTATTGGTAATCAAAGGTTGGAACTCCAAGTCATTTTCTTGGTCGCTAAAGGATATAAGCATCGGGTCTATAACGCCTGTCCTTGCTCCACCTGATACTGGGTCTGAACCCAATACAATTAAATGCCTATCTTTCTCGGAGGTAATAACTTGTAAGCCTACTGTTGGTACTAAGTTAGCCCCAGAAACAGTAGAAAGGTCTACAGCTCTTGTTGTAAGGCCATTATTCTCTACCCATCTATATATACCGCCAGCTCTAGGGTTTATTATGAGGTTTTCGCCAAAGTGGTCATGTGTCCAAAGTCTTAGCTGGTTAGTAGCAGATAAAGCTGTAGTAGAGCCAAAAGTTCCTTCACCCCAAGTACCAGAACTCCAACCAGTACCAGTAATATAAACATCTAAACCTACATTAACTTGGTAGATTCCATCTACTCCAGAGCCTCCATTTCCAGTATCAGAGCTGTTTGCTATAACCTCATTTCCATCTGTATCTTTAGCTACAAAAGTGTATGTATTAGTGGTAACAGATGTTATTTGATATTCTTGATTTAATACTTCTGCTGTTATTAATCCACCTAAAGAAACAGCGCCTGTAAAGGTGACAAAATCATTTATAACTGAGCCATGAAGATTATCAGTAGCTGTTATAGTAGAGCTGCCATTAGTAGCAGAAAAAACAACACCATCAGTTGTAGTCTTTCGTATGGGGGTAACATCTGAGTAACTGTCTCCTTCTCTAATATAATATTTCCAAGTAGTTCCTAATCCTAAATACTTTGTACCTCCTAAAGAGGTCCAAGCATGTAAAGCTCTAGCAGTTCCTAAATAAGTATTTGAGCTGTCTTTTGACCAACCGCCAAACTTTTCTGGTCTACCTTTTCTAAAACGTACAAGATTTACGTCAAACCAACCGCCTGTATTGTCGTATTCAGTACCTTCTCTGTTGATACCTGGCTTAAATAAAATCTTGCTTAAAGGCATTAGTTATACCTCATGCCATTCTTTGCCTTCAAACAAAAGGGCTTCTGCTTCTCTTCTTCTGATAAGTCCTTGTAAAACCTTACCACCTGCTTTATTCCAACGTTTTATTTGAGCTGGAATGTCATCATATTCTTTATTGTTTAAAACTTTTAACATAGTAGATGCTTTTAAATTAGCTGGACCTAAGTTAAACACCCAACTAACTAAAGCATCAAATTGATTTTGGTGTAAATCGACATTTACTGCATCTTTTATATAACCTTCATACTCTTCCATTTCATGTAAAAGTAACTTATCTGCTTCTTCTTGAGTAATAGTATCGCCTTCTTTAACGCCTTTGGTAGAGCCATATCCTATTGTCAAAACTCCTGCTGCACATTTATATGCTTCAAGCTCGCAACCTTCAAACTTTTTAATAAGAGATAAACCTTCTTGAGATATATTCATGTTAGTAATCTCCCCATACTTTTGCTTTTTTGCCGCCGTGGTATTCAACTGCGTGGCCTTCTTTGATGAGCATTTGGCAAATATCTTTGCCATCTTCTGTATAAGGGATGCCAAGTATTCTGCCATATTTACCTTTTCCTAATGATTTAATTTTAAATTTACCCTTGCAAAGTTCTTTTAATCTTTCTTTTGCTGCAAGACCTAGTTTTTTTTCTGCTAAATCTCTGGTGCGTGATTCTGGAGTATCAATACCGTGAAGGCGTACTCTTTGCTTGTGTAGTTTTACATCAAAACCAAGGTCAAGCGAACAATCAAAGGTGTCCCCATCGACTATTCGCTCTAAGGTTGCGTTGTAAACAAAAGCATCTGGTGCTTTAGCCATCTACTTCTCCTTTGCTTTACCTATATTTAATGCTGCAATTTCTAGAATCTTGTAAAGTTTTCCTATTAATGCATCATCTTTTGGGGTTGGTGTAACCGAACAAATAATAGATGCTGCGCAAACAACACCAGTTACTATTCCTAGCCATTCTCCTATCATTCCCATATTATCCTCCCTTGAATATTAATGGTTTCTTGATTTTAACAGATTAATTATCTTTTTTGCTAACTGTTACTTTTCTATAATAAACAACAACTTCTGTAAGTTCATTAATATATCGTTTTAATTCTTGCATGTTGTAAGCCATAAGCTCGTAATCTGTTACTGACATAGCCACAAAAACCATTTGTCCTTGGTCTTTTTCTACTTGTACTAAAAATTCATCAATGTTTTTATTTGATACTACATACCAATAGGGGTCTTTTAAATCTATTTCCCTTGGCATTATAGGTTGCACTATAGTTCTCTCTATAGGCTTAGATATTACTTCAACCTGTTGTTTACTTGGTATCAGACTGCAACTGCAAGCCATCATCAAGACTGTCGATGTTACGACTATCTTCTTCAATGCTATCAAATACATCTTTGGTTCCTTTATTTACTCTTGGTTCTATTAGTCCAGGTTTAGCTGCTGCTAACCTAGTTAAATCGTGACGTTTAAATATGTCAAGATATCTTGACATCTCTTGTTGTATTTCTTGGTTACGACTTTGAATCTCTAATAAACTATCTGTTTGCAAGGTAAAATCATTTTGCAATGATTCTATAGCTAATTTTTGTTCCTGGTTTCTTATTTCAAATGCTTGGTTAAGAGCAGATAGTTTGGAATTTTGATTCCAAAGAAGATAAGTTGCCAATCCCATTACTACTATAATTCCAATTAACACTTTGCTCATCTTAAATAGTATACACTTTGAGTGCGTCTTTTTTACCCTTAACGTACATTTTTTTACAAAACGTAGCTTCTGGTAC
>Ga0208645_1000955_pt1 | contig 28051 bp, 36 predicted proteins | sample VirMetDEL_Sep_01_FD_184519 | JGI IMG/M metagenome (GOLD analysis project Ga0208645, IMG submission 184519) | Aqueous microbial communities from the Delaware River and Bay under freshwater to marine salinity gradient to study organic matter... | ecosystem: Environmental > Aquatic > Marine >... | reverse complement strand
TTGAACTTCCTAATTTCTTAGTATTCCAAGATTTTCTTAATGGACCTACTGTAATATTCTGTAAATTAGGGTTACTACAAGACATCCTACCAGTATTTACTAACTGATTAAAGTTAGGATGATATCTACCAGTAATAGGATTCTTGTACTTCTCTATAAAATTCTGACCATAAGTGCTAACTGATTTAGCTATCCCTTTATATTGTAAATATAAATCTACAAAAGGATGATCAGAATACTTTTTGATATTCTTCTCTGCTATAGATAATCCAGTTTTATGGTCTTTTGATTTTATGTCAAAGCCATATGATTGAAACACTGGTATCACTTGCTTAGAAGAATCCCAATTAATGAGACATTCTCTTTCTATAATATCAAAGAATTGATATTTACCATCCTTCCAAAGAAAAGAATTTAATTCTGCACGAATAGAATTCATTTTCTCTAAATTAGAATTGTAAACATCCATCCAATCTTCCTCATTAAGTATCATACCGTTAAGCTCCATTTCTGCAATAGCTTTAACAGTATTCATCTCTAACTCAAATAACTTCTGCATCCCTTTACCTTCACATCTTTTTAACTGTGAAAGATAAAGTCTGTTAAGATGTTTGATATCTTCTAATGCATAAGTTATTTGTTCTTCATCCATAATAACAGTATCTATGAAACTCTCTCTAATTGACTTATTCATCTTTATATCGAATAGTCTTTCTAAGACATCCCCCAAAGAATAAGTAAGCCTCTTAGAAGAATTAGTTAATAGCTTTTCTGCTATCATAGTATCATAGACATTTTCTAATCTAATTCCTGTAGCTACATACAGTAATTTATAATCATATTTAATATTATGTCCGATACATAATTTATTAGATAACGCTTCCATGATTTCTACAGAAGGTTTTCCAAATATTATGTGCTGCTCATCTTCATTACCTATCTGTAAAGAGATGATTTCAGACAAATAAGGATCTAATCCTTCATTAGGATGGAAGTGCCCAAGATATTTACCTCTTGCTTCCGTATCCAGGCAGATATAATCTTGCTCATTGATCCACTTTACTAAGTTCATTTACTTTAATTTTAGAAGATTTCTTATCTCCTTGTTTCTTAATCTTAGAAGGTACAATTTTTATTATATATTTACCCCCCTTTTCTTGGTAAAATCCTTTATATTTCATAATTATTTTTTAAACAAAAAAGGGAGCAATACAGCTCCCTCTTGTAAGAATACAATGTTGCGGTTACCATGTTACTTGATTAGGGTCGCAATAATCTTCAAATGTATTAGTATAACTTCTTAAATTAAGATAGTTATTTATACTATACTCAAACTCAAATACCTTAGTATTCTTAGAGCAGTAGTTTTCTACAACTATATACATATTAGGATCATTGCTACTGAAACTGTACTGTACAATTTCTCCGCAATTACAAGGTTTATTAGGACCTATAATAGAATCATTACTACAAGAAATAGTAAAAACTAATAAACCTAAAATAGTTAACAGTTTTCTCATTATTAATTATTTATTTGTTCTATTTTGCTGTCGTCGATAATCTCATGAATCATATAAGATTCAGCTATTTCCATAGCTTTCTCTAATGCTTCATCTTTATCGGCAGCTTCTATACTAGTTAATTTAATACTTCCTGTTAATGTTACATTAAATTTCATAAATTTTATCTTTTACAAAAGGTAGTATTCTGTATAGTGTATACATGTCTACCTTTCATGGAGTTAATAAAATCTTTATCCGTAGCCGCTGTAGTATAATAATACAATACATCGGTAGGATAGTATAATCCATTTTCATATAAGAGCAAAGCATTCTTTGCTGCATTAATATAATAATTTTCTGGAGCTTTGTTGAAATTCTCAGTCTCAACGCCGTCAAATTGTACTTTACGGGTTCCAGCTCCTTCAAATATAACACCCTCGAGAGTATTAGGATGTCTTTTGTCATAAATGCGATTTAATACTACTGTGGCCACGGAGTCAGCCATTTCGTTTGCATAAGCTTCTGATTTGAGAAGTCTAGCTAATAAGAAAACATCTTCATAAGAAGGCTGCTTCATTAGACTCTCAACATCATAATTATAATTTTGTTCTGCTACCTTTACCTCTTGAGGAGTGATAGGAACTAAATATAATGCCACTGCTATTAGAGCGGCTGATACAAATGATTTCATATTCTAAAGTTTAGTTATAAAATGCGGGCTTTCCTTGCCCATAACCTCTCTTTCTTCATAAGATGAGGATTTTTATGCCTAAGAAATTCATAAGGTACTACTTTCGTAAAAGGTGCATCAAATAAATTCCTACCAGCCTGGTTATAGGTATATTTTAAACCGTCCTTAGTGTAGGATACGTTTAAAATCTCCTTTGTTTTCTGGTTTCGTAACGCTACTAGTTGCATATACTCTAATTGTTTTATTGTTATTTAATAAGATTTCTCTGGATCTGATTACATCTACTGTTCTATCTTCTATATTTACTAGATAGATATAAACATCTAAAGGTAAACTATTCCAGAATCTGATAATATCTGTGCTTAGTTGGACCCATCTCTTTCCAGGTACAGCAGTACCTTTTAATTGAGCTAAGCACATTCTAGGTATAACTTGACCATCTCTATATTCAGTTAAGAAATAGTCAATACCGAAATAATCCTGATTAAGTTCGTTGATAATAAAGTTACTACTAACAGCTTCACTGAATAGAATTTTAGAATAAGCTTCTATCTGTGCAGCGTTTACGAACTTAGGATTAACCTGGACATTTTTCATAAGTCCTTCTTTTTAAGAATTTATTTGAGTCGTCATAATAAACTTCTCCATCCTCATCCTCCCATGTATTATAGGATTTAAGGTAACTAGGATCATTAGTCATAACAATCGCATCTCTTAATATAAGGACCTTTCCAGGCTTTATTCTAATATAACCATTGTTAATGCTATAAAAGCCATTATCCATTTTGGTTATATTTTTAATTTTTAACATATTATACTCAGTGTCACTAATAGAAACACTGTTAGTCCCTGTAGTATAATTGTACTGATTAGGGTCTACGTATAATATGTGATCTTTGTTACTAATTGTGCTAGGAATTTTATATCCAGTAAACTCAGGATAATACACTCCTGCACAGTCATTAATATCTGTCATATATGTAACTGGCCCTTTACTTTTAATAAAAAAAAGAGAAGTTAATAATAATATTACAGATATATAAACTATGTCTTTCATTTTATTCATTTAAATAGTTTTTAATTCTCCTAACCCATATTTGTTTGGAAAAGTTCTTCCAGTCTTCTCCGACTATGGTAATAAACTCAGAAGTAGTAAGAGCAAATCTTTCTTTTACTTCTCTTCTGTCTCTAAATTTCTGTTCATTCTTATTATATATTTCAAAAGCAGAAGGAACATGTAATATATTTAATGGCATAATAATGGTTTAATAATCCCTGAATTTACAGGGGTAAAAAAATAGGGAGCATTAGGGGTATAAAATAGTAAATAATACTAAATTAATGATTCCTAATGCTCCCTTGGAGACATGGTAATAGGGGTAAAAAAATAAGGGGTAACTAGATAGTTATTATAGAATGCTGGACTGTCTTTAGTCCCTACCTGATTCTAAATAATATACTCTCTAATTACCCCTTGGGTATTATTAAGATTTAAAAGCCGCTACAGCAGCTTTTAATTGTTTAGACTGTCTGTTAGACAATCCTGAGAAACGATCAGCCCCATTAAAATGGGATTTGATGCTTTTCTCGATTTGATACGGCAACTTTAAGTTACCAAGAAACTCCTGCATAGAGGACACTGCCTCTTTAGCAGATCCAAAATCCTTCACTGCAGGAAAGATTTTAAGACTTTTCTCTCCAGTGAGACTGGAGAAGTAAAAAAGTTTCACATGATTCTTGTCCTCCTGATGGAAGGCAAAGTCAGTAAAGACTGATCCCGGTTCTAAGGCCAGGATGTCTACTTCCTGCTTACGAATCCCTCTATCGAAGAACTCGAATGCTTCAAAAGAAGCCACAGACAAAGGTAATACCTTACTATCATAGAAACGCTTGTAGCTAGCAAAGCTAGCTATGTTTCTACGCATGATCTCGGAATCACCAGTGACCCCTAAAGGGCCGTTGGAATCCTCCGTTAAAACAACCCGTCTACCCTTTAGGGTTTTCGGGATGAAATTTAGTGCCAATCCCTCATGGCTTACGCCGAGGGATTTTAATCTTTTCCCACTCTTCTTTTTAGTGGCTGTGGTAGCCACTTTTGATAAATCAATTACTCTTTTAGGTCCTTTGTTTGACTCTAAAATTTCTGCAGTCAACTCTACTGCAGTTGGGTTTGGACTTAAATTTTTATTCATGTCTTACATACCCACCACTACCCGGAGGATTTCCCGGAGGTTTAGTTTAAAAAAATTAGCACCGTATCAAATGACTTAGGTCTAGCTGGCAACTCCTCATGCTTTTCTTCCTCTCGAATACCGTTTCAAGGTAGCATGCCATACTTTTCAGTATGGTTCTAATTTATTAATCGCTAGTAGGTTTCAGCGATGTGAATCATGTTCTAGTTAATTCAACACTAACTTCTTCCGAATAGCTAATATTGGCATGCAGAAGAAGAAATTTTCGCCTCCATACCCTAGGAATCCTAGAGATAAAGACCGTTTGATATATGGTTTTACTCATGAAGGACTCTAGTCCCTTCATGTGTAAGTTTCTTTTTACTGATATATATGGCATCTCTGCCGGTACATCGGTAAAAAGAACTTCAGTACGTGGCTCTATTTTTTTCAGGTCAGCCACTAACCTGTTTTTGTAGCAAGATTTGCATCCTGCTACAGTAATTTCAAACTTTCGCATTTCTTTTTTAGATTGCCCATAAAACTTATAGAATAAATCCTACAGGTTTTATGGGAATTAATAAATTAATCAAAGAATTTACCAACCGTAATGTTCGTAAATTTACTCTGGACTCCCTCCGACTGGAGTTCGTCTTTATCGGCCACTGCCTTCTTGCGAAGATGGTGACCTTTTCCAGCGGTGCAGTACGAGCATCTGCATCCGATTTTATCTTCTTTTCTCCAGCGCTGCCCGTATTTGCGCTGGTTTGCTCCTTTAGAGTCAAAGGCTGTTACCCCTTTGACTCTTCTTATTGTTTTTCCCATTGTTCTATTTTTCGGAATACTTCACGAAGTGTGAAGGCGACTCCGTTGAAAAATACTTCATCATCCTCTTCAGAGGAGATGGTAATCTTATAGGACTCTTTGTAAGAGCCCTTTGACTTCTCCACTTTGTAGACGATGCCATCTCTGATAGCAATCATCCTTGCGGGTGTGTGGAACACCCATTTTAAAGCCGGCATACGCCAATTTTTAAATATAAAACCTGTAAAACATAATTTTACAGGTCTTATATCATTTAAATAAAATTTCCTAAAATACGATTCTTGTATAGAAGAAAGTAGCCGAATCGAAAACTACTTTCTTTTCCACCTATTTACGGATAAATCCTAGGTGAACGTTTTTATTAAAATCTGTTCCTCCATGTTCCCATTTCCAAACGGCCACATTATCGTGGCCTATATCCCAGTAGTCGTAGATATGCTGTAGCATACCCATCGCATCATACTGCATCCCTGGAGACACACAGAAAATTTCAAAACTGCGGAAACGGTCGCAGTCTATGAACATAATTTCAATACATCCCTCAAAAATTAGAGAAGTGTCTTGTAAAATTATCAGCCCACCGTCTGGCTGATAATAGTAATTCTCGGGAACATCGTCCCAAGATAAGTTAAACGGGTCATGTTGATTAACCGGTCTGTATGTGATCGGCTCTATCTCTTTCATACTGCAACTTATAGCTGCTAAAGAGAGAAATAATAAAATGAAATATCTCATTTTTCTTAGACCTATCTTTTGCTATGCACGGGTTAGGTTTCCCTTTTTTGTTTAAAAATAGCACCCTCTATTGGATTCGAACCAATGACCTACGGTTTAGAAGACCGTTGCTCTATCCACTGAGCTAAGAGGGTGTAATATCAGTCTTTTACATGCTTTGTTCTCCGTACTGATAAAAGAGAACTTTCAATTGAGGTATAACGCATGTCTGCTTCCTCAGAGACCTCTTCTATCCTCTAACGAAACCAGGAACGGATACAATCCATCCTTTCTCGTTTCTGATAGTTTCAGGATGTCCAGTAGCCGGAGCTACTAAATCCTTTCTATCAGAAGAAGATAGAACCATCGCTGATACGATGTACAAAGTGTCTTCCACAGGAGCTGGAACATTCTCCAACTCTCCGTATACAACACTACATACATCATTCTCAAACGAAGTAAAAGAAGTCCCCACTCTAGCTACAGAGCCAGATGGTTCGAATCTTCTACCATCGTTTAATACGATGGGGTGAGGTGTACAATTAATATATTTCATTTTTTGAAATATTTAATTGTTAAAAATACTCTACTTACTTAGGCGAGAGTTTTAGCCTACCTTACAACAATTTAAGACCATTTGGATTTAACTTCAGGTCACTCATTTCTGAGCTTGTTGCCAACCTCCCAATTAAGGGAGGAATTTATAAACATTTCTCTTTCTGTTGCAAGACTACACATACGCATACACGAGTGTCTTGACAACAGTTAAAGCCAAAGAGAGTGGCTCTCTCGGATTACAGGATAACCTAATACCCTGCTCTATAAACTACCCGCGATTTCGGGCTCCATATATGCCTCCGAAAGCATATACAGCGACTCTTCTTTATATAGTGTTCTAAGGAGAAAAAGAGTCGACTTCCTTCTTAGAACTTGGTCTATTTCTATAGCGCTGACCAGCGCTTACAAAATCATTTTCATGATTTTAGTATTTAGTGCTAGACAGTGTTACTTTTCAGTAACACCATCTAACACAGTTCCTGTGTTCTATCAAAGAACACTTCTCCCCGAAGAAACGGCGGAAGGCAGTTTATCTGCCTACTATTTATTTAACCCCATTACGGTACTAGACTCGAGCGGATATAGCTATCCTTGTCTGAATTACGACCGATCCACTGTGCTAGGTGGCACACTCACGTGGTTATTAGCGCGAGTGATTGAATCTTTCCACACTTCTGCGCACATTTCTGCAGAAGAGAAGACCAGTAACCAATTGGTCTCAACAGTTTTCTTTTAATAGAGTTCTACTGTTATATGAACTCAAACTTGTCATTTACCCCTGACAAGACGCACGATTTATCGCCCTTTTTGGGGAGACAGTTATAAAGGTTATTCACCCTTATAACTGCCTTGGTAGTCTCCTATATAGCTGCTATCCCTACCTACTACCATCAGTAGGACACATAGCTATATAAGGTTGGAACCTATTCTGCGAATACTAAGACCGGAGTCTTTTCTTCTACATTTTCGGTTTCGTCATCTTCGAAATCGAAGACAGAAGCTCCTGCACACGTAGTGGTCAGGTTTTTACCGAAAATGTTCCACCCACCTAAGTGAGTGATAAGTTCCTCTTCCTCGGAATCTATCCATCTGTCTGATGCGAGAGCATCAAACTCTAGATAGATTCTTCCCTCGAATTTCCATTTCCCCCATTTGGGAGGAAATACTAGGTTCTCGTTCGTCGATATTTCTATCGACTCGAGGAAGAAGTTAATCTTCTGTTCTCTAGTCATTTATATGATTTAGAGATCAATAATGCCGGTACTTCAAGGAGACCGGTTTATCCTAATAGTCAGCCTACACAGTCGCTATCTCTATCTTACTATTATTGATAGAACACATAACTGTGTAGGGAAAGGGCCTCAAAGTTTTCCTAGAAAGATGTTCTTTCTAAGAGTTCTTTGAGTACGGCTTTTTGGACTATCTGCCACTGAATCTTTTTAATGTCAGCAGCAGGTCCTTCGCCGAACCCTTTTTCCAAGTCTTTGTTAAGACCGACTAAATAGTCAGTCAACTCAGACTTAGTAAGACTCTTCAAATACTCCATTTATGGATATTTTTAGAGTTAATAATACCTCTACTTACGTAGGTGAGAGGTTTAACCTTTTTTTGGTTAGTCTCTTTCTTCTATAGTGACAATCACTATAGCGAAAAAGAAACAAGCTCCCCCTACCATTACTGATAAGGAGAAATTCCCTAACAACAACCAAAAATCGTTGTTGTTAAAGTTTAACGCACCGTAATAATGGTGCAATGTTCCTGCAGTCCATGCAGGGATGACGATAGAAGCTATCATCAACAAAATAGCAGCTATTGCTGCTGTAGCAAATTTAAATTTTTTCATAATATATATTTTTTTGTATCTCCCATTACTTACGTAACAGGAGATGGTTTTTTGACTTTTAGCTACCATGCAGTCCATACACTCTCTTTTAGAGAGCTTTTATTCTGAGAGTTTAACGTCTTCTCCAGGTACTTTTTCGACGGAAACCAATGCTTTGGTTTCTAATTTTTTTGTAAACTAATGGCATTGGGATATATTTTTTCAACCAATGCTTTTTTAAATGTCGGAGACACACACCACACCTATTGGTGTGATGTGGTTTCCTGAGGGCTATACTATTTCAAATGTTTCGTACGTTACGCCTTTAGGTGATGTATACGGTTCGCCTTTAATGATGGTGCAAACAGCTGTATTACTTTCATTAAAGTTAATAGAGTCAATAGTAGCAAAAGGCTTACTACCATGAATTGATATTAAAGTTTTCCAATAATAACCCTCTGAATTGTAGTCGATAGTAGATAATTCCTCTATCGTTCCTACAAATTCGCCTTTTTCATTGAATAACTCTACATCCGTCTCAAAATCGGTCAATTCGGTAGGTTCACCTTTATAAGATAGACCTACTTTCATTTTTGCACCGTTTGTGAGGCATAAACGAACATCAATTCTTGTCACAGGAACATTAGGAACATTTAATATTATTTTGTTAGATTTTACTAATCTACCCAAAATTCTACTTTGTTGCCAATCTGTCTCATTTCCGTTTAAATTAATGTTGTTTTCTACTACATAATTTAACAAATTTGCGGGTTTAGCCCCTACTTGTGGATTTACCATGATTTTTGATTTTTTAAAGTTTACAAAAAAGTTAAATTTTGAGAAACCCACAGGGTTACCCAAAATTCGTTAGAATCACAAAGGGGTTAGTATTGGGGTAGCATCGACAAAAACACCCACCCTTGAAAAAATTTTTTCTAAAATTTTTTTTTCTGGGAACTTTTTTAATTTTTCTGTGTTAACCTAAAGTCAATAAGAATGAGTTACTCATATATACAGTAACTCACACCATGGATAAAGTACAAACATAATATTATGTAATTTAGGAAAACAGAAAAAATGAAATACTTATTGATTCAGATTAATGCCCCAGAAGCGAGTATATGGTCTGAAGTTTTAGATAGAAGTTTAGCTATATTCATCTCTATGGCTGTAATAGTTTTAATGGGATGGTTGTTTAAAGATTCTAGAAGATATTGGCAAGAAACTATTAAAGAAAAAGAAAACTCAATTCTAGAAAAGGACAAAAAACTTTACGAAGCCTTAAAAGAGAATTTAATAGTATACCAAAAGATATCTGCTAGCATAGAAAGAAATCTTACTTCAGGAAACAAAGAACAAAATGAAACTTTAAGATCTGAACTTAAAGAAATTAAAGAACATTTCGATAACAAAATGAATGAGATTAGAAATGAACTTAGAATTATTTCCGAAAAAATAATTAAATAATCGTAACTTTTTAACTGTTTCCCTCGTACCCTAAAATATATTTAAAATATAAGTTATGAAGAAAAGAGCGTTGGTTAGGCTTCTTCTTAGATTAAATTTTAACATCTTAAAAGAAAACTACTTTCTTATCTCTGCTAGTAAAAACTACAGAAATAACTTAGTATTTTTACTTTACATTAATATCGAAAAACAAAGATATAAAGTAATACTAAATGATGAGAGGCCTGAAGAGGATAAAATAGATTGTACAGATTGGCTTCCTATAGAGAGCGAAGCTGAATTAAAAAATTCTATAAAAGAATGGGAAAGCATATTCAGAAAGTTCAGAAAATAAAAGAGAGTGGAAGTGTAAACTATGAAGAAATACAGAATCTTATAGCTTCCCTCTCTCCTTTTAAAGTATTTAAAGATTTTGAAGTATACAAAGTATTAGAAGGTGATACGTTGTCTACATATTATATTAAAAAAGATTAAAATGAAATTATTAAAAAACTTTTTAGCAGCTATATTTGGGCTGTTAATTTTATTACCTATGTCAATAGTAGGAGTATTAGCTAACTTAGTGATCTCTATTAGAAATAAAAGACTAGGTAAAACTCCTAAGAAAGTAAGAGATGTAGTTAAATTTGGATTATTATCTGGATATGACTTCTTCTTGGGAATACTTTATAGTATTGGAATTTACTCTAGTGTTTTTCTAAATGTAACTTCTGGTCTCTTAGTTAGAGAACTATTCACTAATAAAATAGATAGCGATCATTTATTCGGTAAAGTAGGAATTACTACTTCTATGGCTCTTGGTAGAGCAAGATTAATGGGTGATCTTACTACTAAAGGAGATGATCTTCTTTGGGTTATTGAAAAGATTCTAATAGATGATAATCATTTTGAAGAGTCTTATTCTAAATATTTAGATAGTGGAAAAGTTAGTGGTTTTAAAGGATAAATTCGAATTTGCAGATAAGTTAATTAATATCTATAATACAGTAAATGAAGAAGAAATTACTAAAGCAGAATTAGCTGTATTATTAGATGAGCTATACGATAAGAAATCTAGGATAAACACAAAAACTAGAGAGAAAGCAATAGAGTCTGCAAAAGCAAAAGGAATATTTGAGATTAAGGAATCTTTTAGAAATCTGTTTGATAGAATAGAAAAAGGAGGATTTAATTACACTGTTAAGTTTAGACTAGACAATGATACAAAATAAAATAGAAAAACTACTTAGCGAAGATAAGAATATTCAATATATTCTATTGGATAGAGAATCCTTTCTTGATTTGAAAGAGAGCTTAGGAATTCCTATGTATAATCAATTAACTAAATACTTAGGAGTCTTTCTTTATAGTTTAGAAGTACCTTATTATTTATTGCAACCAGGTTATGAAGATATTACCGAAAGGAAGTAAATTAAAAGACTTGTCTCTCTTTGAGGAGATAGCAGAAGAGTTAAATATTGAAACTAAGGATGTAGAAAATATTATCAGCTCTCTTATAGATTGGACTCATAAGAATATGAGTAACTTAAAAGTACCATGTATAAGATGGCCTAAATTTATTACATTTGAAATGAGGCCTCACAAATTAAAAGATCCAGAGGCCAAAGAGTTATATAGAAAATATATAGAAAAAGATTATGGGAATTATCCGAGACGATATCTCAACGAGCGGGGACTTCAACTTTTTAGACCCCCAAAGCCAATTAAAAAAATCCGCACAAGACCGGGAAAAACAAAAAGCAGTTGAGAAGTATAATAAAGAGTTATCTATTATTGATCCTATTTTTGAGAAAAAGAAATTCGTAAATAGGAAGGTAATAGTAAGATTAAGAAAAGATGATTATATTACAAATGGAGCTGAATCTAGTTTACTATCTCACACAGAAGTAAAGAAGACAAATAGAATTATTCTAGAAACTCCTGGGGACAGAATGGTATCTATAGATACTCCTTTACCTTTTCTTCCTGAGGGGTATATTGTAGCTATGGATGAAAATCTAAAAGAAGGAAACCCTCATTTAGAAATAGGAGCTTATGTAGAGTTAGATGACTTTGATTTACAAAGTAGACTTTACTACCCAAATAAATTAAATTTTGACTATAAAGTCACATCAGAAGAATTATTGCAAGGAGAGAATCCTTATAAAAACTTTGAAGGTTATGTTAGCATTTCTCCGTCAATCATTGAAGCTATTGTGGAAGTACCTCAAGAATGCAGAGTTGAGGAATAAACTCACATTCAGAAATATAAACTCATATACTACAGCACACTTTATTAGAACTTGGTATATGAAAGATTTTTTATTCCCAGGATGGTTAGAAACACAAATTAATTACAGACTAAACTTTGTAAATCCTGAATGTGTTTTTAACGGGTCTTGTGTTCATTGTGGATGTGATGTACCAGATATGTTATTCGCAATAAAGCAATGCGAAGGAAAAGAGTATCCTAAATTATTTATACCATGGAACAAAAAGAACAAACAACTTTTAAAGACTTTGGAATCCAAAAATCAGGAACTTTACTCGAAGTTGAATTTACTACAGGAAGGAAAATAGAAAAAGCTGTACCTGATTGCGGATGTACTTCTGTTAAAGCAGGAGATAAAGAATTTAAAATTAAATATACAGTACCCTACTACAAACCTATCAAAGGGTTCCAAGAGATGTGGGTAAGAAGTAAGGGGGTTACAGTTTATTTTGATGACGGTACTAAACAACGGTACTCGTTTAGAGTAGAAATAGACAAAAATAATAATGAGTAAAAAAGAGTATTTAGAATTTACTGAAAATTTTTTTAAAGAATGTATTGATTTACAAGTTAAGAAAAATCATGATTATACATCTAATGATGACCCTTTCTCTAACTTTAAATCTATTGAAGTTTTAAGTATAAAACCAGAACACGGGTTTTTAACTAGAATGATGGATAAAATGAAAAGAGTTGCTTCTTTTGTAGAAAACGGAGAATTACTTATAAAAGAAGAAAGTGTAAAAGATAGCTTACAAGATTTAGCTAATTATGCTTGTCTCTTTTCAGGATATATCGAAAGTCTAAATAAAAAATAATTATGATAGCAGTAATACTTGATGGAGGTCATGGATTTGAAACTCCTGGTAAAAGAGCTAATGATGACTCTCTAAGAGAAAATGAATTTAACGATTCAGTAGTTAACAAATTAAGTTTGTTATTAGAAATGAATAGTATTCCTTATGCTATAGTTAGCAGTGAGTGGAGAGATATCTCTCTTCAGGAGAGAGTGGAAAGAGAAAAAGATTTTTATAGGAAATTCATAGAAAAAAATCTTAATCCTGTACTTATATCTGTTCATGCTAATGCAGCTGATGATACTAGAGCTAATGGCTATGAAACATTTATTGTTAATAACGCTAAAGAAACAACTAAAACATTAGGAGAGATAGTACATAAAAATGTATTTAAAGCTTACTCTAAGCATAGAAAAAATGCTAAAGATAGAGGGTTAAAAGAAGCTGGATTCTATATAATCAAAAATAGTAATTCACCTGCTGTTTTAATTGAATGTGGTTTTATGACTAACTTAGAAGACCTAGAAATACTTAAAAAAGATAGTTACAGAAATGATGTAGCTAAAAGTTTATACGAAGCAATCGTAGAAATGAAAACAAAACTATAAATGATATTTACAGTAAATAATGATACTCCCTCTATTACTCTAGAGGGGGTATATATTCCTGAGTTTACTAAAGTTTGGAAAGATTCGGAAAATCCACAAAATAAACTTGCCTTTATTTATCATTACTGTCAATCCCAACATAATCCTACCAACCCTTATTATAATCTTTCTCCTGAAGAAAGAATAAAAATACTAAGAAAAGACTATATAGAAGATGAAGAATGGGAATTAGAAAATGATCCTATAGTACAAGAAGCTATTGATAAATATAATACATTAATTCCTACTGCATCAAGTGCTATGTTAAAATCAGCAGAAATAACTGCTCATAGGTTAAGTGAATATTTCTCTTCAGTAGATTTCAATAAAACTAAAGTAGATAAAGAAGGTAATGAAATTGATTTTTATGATCCTAAAAAGATAGTAGATACTTTAAAGAATTTAAGTGGAGTTGTAAAAACTATACAAGAACTTAGATTACAAGTAGCTAAAGAATGGGAAGGTAATAAAGGTAGACTAAAAGGTACTCAAACCTTATCAATATTTGATGAATAATGTATACAGAATTTAACCCGAATCCTAAAGTAGCCAAACTTTGGTCAGATTACGAAAATAGCGTACCCTATGACAAAATAGACACAGAGTTTCATGGAGAATTAACTAGAACGTCTACAAGAAACCCTGTAAGAAATACAGAGTTTGCATTTTTATATTTTGAAGATTCGAGTGTTTTTTCTCCTGCAGCTGAGTACTTTAGAAAAAATAAAGTTTATACAAAAGCTTTACCAGGTACCAAAGATTATAAAAATTATTGGTACAGAGAAAGAGATAGATGTCTATTAGGATATGAACCTATTATAGATGGTAAACCTTGTGGGGTAAGAATTACTGGAGAACATTACTTTTATTTAAATTATTCTAGAATTGGTAGAGTAGTGTTCAATGAATTAACAGGAGAAGCTTCTGAAAGATTAGATTTCCCTATGTTTTGTAGCATGGATTATTACTGGTACAAAGTATTAGAGGAATGTGAAAATCCAAAAAATGTTTTAGATAAAGCTCATTTAATAGCTACTAAAGCTAGACGTAAAGGATTCTCTTTTAAGAATTCTTCTGGAGCAGTATGGAAATATACTTTCTTCCCAGAGTCAAAAATAGTTATAGCTTCTGAATACGGACAAAAAGCTAAGCAAACTTTTGATATGGCTTTAGATATAATAGATTTTCTAAATGAGCACACTGAGTTTCGTTCTCCTTGGACGCATAGAAAATCTGCTGCTACTAAATGTTATATTAGAGCAGGTATAGAAATAGAGAAAGGGGGAAGAAAATATGTAAAAGGTAAGAAGTCTAGTATACAGACAATTTCCTTACATAATAAACCGGATGCTGCAGCAGGTCTTGCTGCTACTAGAGTTATATTTGAAGAAGCAGGTCAAATTAAAAACTTAAAAGAAGCTTGGGCATATACTGAACCAACTTTAAGATCAGGTGCATACTTAAAAGGTATTGCTATTGTGTTTGGTACAGGAGGTGAAAACGATGGCGCAGCTAGGGATTTTTCAGATATGTTTTATGACCCTTCTAGATATAAATTTAAATCGTTTGACAACATCTACGAAGAAGCAGATAATAATAATAAATGTGGATGGTTTGTAGATGATATGTGGTTTAGAGAAGGAGCTGTAATTAAAATAGAAGATAAAGAATATAAAGCATTAGATAAAAATGGAAATGCTTGGAAATGGGTAGCTGAACTAGATCTCAACAAAGAAAGATCTGTAGCAAAAGGAGGAGGATCTTATGATACTTTTATAACACAGTACTGTAAAACTCCTACAGAAGCATTTATGTCATCTAAATCTTCTATATTTGATACTGCTGAAATATTTTCTAGACTACAAAGATTAAAGCTTCAAAAGAACAAAAGATTTTTAGGTACTCCTGGAAGTTTAGTTACTATAGAGGATGAAATAGTTTTTAAACCTTCAGATAAACTAAAGCCTATAGATCATTTTCCTTTAAAGTCTACTATGAAACATTTAGAAGGATGTGTAGTACAATATGAAATGCCACAGTTAATAAATAAAGAAGTGCCTAAAGGAGCATACCTTATTTCTATTGACCCTATTAAGATTGACTCTGAAACAGGAGAATCATTAATAGCTATATATTGCATGAAGACTAGAAAATATGCTCCTATTATAGGACATGATGAAATAGTAATGTCTTATATAGGAAGATCTAAATATGATCCTATAGACACGGCTAATGAGATACTATACAAAATGACATTATATTATAATGCTTTAGTGACTCATGAAAATGATGTTAATGCTTCCTCTGTTAGAAACTTTTTTATAGAGAAGAAGCAATTTCATAGATTACTTTCACCACCTTCTTCTATAGTAGAAAAACATATAAGTAACTCTAAAACAAATTCTAGAAAAACAGGCCACTCTATGGGAAGTGAAAAAATGAAACAAATAGCTGAACAGTATACTAAGAAGTGGTTAATGAGTATAAGATATACTGATCCCGAGACAGGAAAAGTAGAAAGAAATTTAGATAAAATATATGATATAGCTTTACTACAAGAATTAATGATGTACGATAGAAAAGGTAACTTCGATAGAGTCTCTGCTCTATTTGGGTTAGTAATACAACAAGAACAGTTAATGCATCAAGAAACTTTAGAAGAAGAATTTAAAAATGATGAATTACCTTCTAACTTTTTTGTAGAAAGATTTCATAGATTAAGACATAGAAGATTATGAGATATATAAGACCTATGCAGAGAATATCTGCAAGTAAAAAGAATAAAGAGTGGGAGAAGCAAAATGTTGATTATTGGTGTTCTCAGTCTTCTGAATATTTTACTAAAGAGTGGGATAGGATGAAAGAAAATTATCTACTCCATAATAATGTAATTGATCAACAAAGATTTGAAGCAATATGTGACCCTTTAGGTTTAGACGATAGATTAGAAATAGAATATGTACAACCTTTTAACAAGTTACCTAATAAAATTAATGTATTAATAGGAGAAGAACTAAAAAGACCTCTTCTTTATTCAGTAGTACAAACTAACCCTGAAGCAACTAATGATATACTTAGAGCTAGGGAGCATGAGTTAAAAGAATACATTAAAGAGTTTATCCAAAAAGAAAAAGAAAAACTATTAGCAGAACAAGCTAATGAAATGTCACCTATGCCCGCTCAACCTGGACAAAATCCGGGACAACCTCAACCAGGAATGCCAGGGATGCCTCCTCAAGGACCTCCTCAACCTGGGATGGGACAACAACCTCAACAGCCTCAAGAGCCTACCGAAGAAGAAAAATCTTTTGAGTCTATAGAGAAAAAATATAAAAATTACAAAACACAAAAAGAATCTTTACTTCAACAATTACTTAAATTCTTTTTAGATAGATCAGATTTTAGACATAAGAAGAATCAAGGTATGTATCATGCTTTAATAGCTGGATTGGAAGCAGTGCATATATATCTTCAAAAAGGAGAATTAAAAGTTGAAGTAGTTAATCCTTTAGGATTATTTTACCATAAAAGTCCTGAAGTACAATTTATCCAAGAAGGAGATGCTGTAGGATACGTTAGAGAGATGTCTCCTGGAGAAGTACTAGATAGATGGGGATCAGTACTAACAGATAGTGAACTTAAAACTTTGATTCCTTATGCAGGAAGAGTTAACGAGTTTGATAAAATGGCTTCTTCAAAAGGAAGATCAGTAAAACATTTTGAACATAGATCTAACAAAGGAAGATTATTATATGACTCTGATCCTGAGTTTTTAGGAAGTTACGGGCAATCTTCTATGGATAATGAGTATTTAAAAGTTCATACAGTCTATTGGAGATCTTTCAAAAAAGTAGGATTTTTAAAATTTGAAAATGAGTACGGAGATGAAGAATTAGTATTTGTAGATGAAAATTTTGAAATACCTAAATACGCAGAAAAAGTAGAATTCCAAAATAAATTCTTTGAAAAGAAATTTAAATACGAATGGGACGAATACTCTTTAGAGTGGGATTGGGTTCCTCAGATATGGGAAGGAACTAGAATCGAAGATTCTGTATATGTAAATGTAAGACCTCTTCCTTGGCAGAAAGTAAATATTAATGATCCTTATTATTCACCTTTACCAATATTTGGTGCTCCTTATAATAATAGAAATGCTCCTATTGTATCTCTCTTTGATAGAGGTAAGTATTGGCAGTATTTGTATTTCGCTATTATGCATAAATGGATCAAATTAATTATGCAGGATAAAGGTATTTTACATACTTTAAATACTGCTATGTTCGATAAAGATTTACCTATAGAAATGGCTTTAAAATATGCTATGGAAATAGGAGTTTTACCTTACAATCCTCAAGTAAGTTTTGATACTTTAGGAGGTCAACACAATACTCAAAAAGTAGTAGAAACCGCTAACTTATCAAATCCTAATGTAGAAAGATATACTAATATATTGGCCTTTGTAGATAACCAAATAGCAGAAGCTATGGGAGTATCTAAACAAAGAGAAGGGCAAATAGGGCAATACAGTACAGCTACAGATACTAGACAAGCTATTATTCAATCTAATCATATTACTGAGCCTGAATTTAAACTTCATAATGAGATATGGGAAAAAGTTGCAGTATATGTTACTAAAGTTTTACCTTTTATTACAGACAGTTCTAAAATTAGAACTATGCTTAATGATGCTCAAACAGCTATTTTAGATCTAGACTTAATTGATCCTACAGATGAGTTCGATTTAAAAGTAGAAGATTCTGCAAGATCTTATGAAAATCTAAATATTTTAAAACAACATGCACAAGCAATTATTCAAAATGATGAAAATGCTTTAGAATATTTAGTCTCTATTCTAGAATCCGAGTCTCTACCTGAGATAAAATTAGCAGTTAATAATATTAGAGTTGAATTAGAAAAGAGAATGGAAGCTCAAAGACAGCATGAGCAACAAATGCAACAACAGCAAATGGAAGCTCAGAAACAAATGATGCAAGAAGAAAAAGCTCATGAAATAGAATTAGCTAAGATTAAAGGTGAATACCAACTTAAAGCTAAAGAAATTGATGTCTTTAAATTCCAAGAAACTTTAGATGCAGATAACAATGGTATACCTGATCCTTTAGAGTTAGAAAAATTTAAAATGCAGTCCGGTGCCACTGACCATAAAAAAACTATGGATGAAAGAGGTATGGACTTAAAAGAAAAAGAATTGCAGCTAAAAGAAAAAGCTTTAGATAAAAAGCCTACTAAACAATGATTATAGATATAACGTCATTTGGCGAAGAGCCTTCCTTAGATCAGCCTAATGAAGGAGGGGTAATTGATATTACTCCAGAGGGATTTAATTCCCCCCCAAAAGAACCAGAAATTATAGATATTACTCCTGAAGAAGATTCAGAAGAAACTGATGATGAAGAAGTAGACATCGAAGAAGATGAAGAACAGGATCAAGAAAATGAATCCGATGAGTCGGATGATGATGACGAGGAAGATGAAGATGAATACTCAGAGGCTCGTCAATATTTTGAGCAAGCGACTACTTTAAACATCTTACAGACTCCTGAAGATTTTGAATGGGACGAAAATGATCCTTTAGGGTCAATAGAAAAAGCAACTGAGTATACTAATCAAGTTCTACTACAGAAAGTAGAAGAAAATTTCTATTCTCAGTTTAAAGATCCGTTACTACAACAAATAGTAGATACTGCTATAAAAGGTGGAAGTTTTTTAGATGTTACTGAATTAGTTAACAAAACTAATGATGTTAGTCTATATGAGAATATGGACATTACAGATGAAGATGATGCTTCTAAATTATATGAAGAGTATTTAAAAGAAACTACTAAATTTAAGAGTTCTAAAATAAATAGACTTATAGACATAGCTAAAGAAGATGACGAATTAGTAGATTTAGCAGCTGAAGCTAAAGAATATTTTATAGAAAAGAATTTTCAAAAGATTAAACAGCAAGTAGAACAGGCTGAACAAATGAAAAAACAACAAGAACAGCAAGCTAAACAGTACTGGACTGGTTTTAATCAGACTTTAGAAAGTTCTAACTTAAATACCTCTTTAAAAGAAAGAGTTATGGATTCTTTTTCTTTAGTAGAAAATAACGGACAAAAAACTTTAAAATACCAAGATACTTTTAACAGGGTTTCACAAAACCCACAACATTTTATAGATTTATTAGTTTTTTTAAATTCTTATGATCCTGAGCAAGGATTTAACTTTGAAAGAGAAGTTAAAAAAGTAGCTACTAAACAAGCTAATTCTTTTAAAGAAAGACTAGAAAAAGCTATTACAACAAAAACTTCTGCAGGAAAATCTACTACTAAAAACAAAAGTAAGATTGTTCCTAAGAAGAGTGACTATCAAAAAAATATTCGTAGATATTAATTTAATTAAAAATGAATTACAGAACAAGTTTATTGTATAACGCCACTCAGGTAACTGAAGGATTAGGCGGAAACTCTTGGGATAGCAAACACATTATCTCAACTTACGGTGCGGATAAACCGCATGACATTGACGCAGGTATGGAACTTGCTCAGATTTTCTCTGCTTCTGACCGTTATAACGGAAAAAGCCTTATTGGTATGACTGAAGCTAAAGGAAAGAAAATCTATTTAAGTGCTAATACTTATAAGTGGAAACTAGCTAACCACAGAAGAATTCGTTTCTCTGTTGTAGAAAAAGTAGAAACAGCTTTACGTCCAGGTATCAACAACACTACTTTCAAAATCGTTTTAGATAAAGATTGGGTTAGAGAGCCAGATGTAATTTTAGGTGAAAACAATAAGTTTCCTTTAGAGATCGTAGGAGAACCTATTCAAAGACAATTAGGTTACGAATACACAGTACGTTTACAAGATGATAATCCAGATGCTTACTTCCCAGCTCAATTGCTAGAAGTAGGAAAAGAATTCTGGAAAGTTAGTACATCTGTAGTAGATGAAGCTAACGATCGTTTTGGTACTTTACAGTTTAGCTCTGTTTTCGAATTAAGAGGACAAACTGGTAACGTAGCAGAAAAAATCGAATTTACTGACAAAGCTTTACGTGTTGACATCAACCGTAGAAACGGTAAAGAGACTGAGTACTGGAGAATTCCTTTTACTGATGAAAACGGTAAAAAATATGAAAAGTTCATGACTATGGCAGAAGCTGAAATGATGAACCAAATTATGGAAGACATCGAGTGGGGAATGGTATATGGCCGTAAATCAACTCGCAAAGGACCTAACGGTTATTTGAAACGTACTCCAGCTGGTTTACGTCAGCAATTAGAAGATGCTAACTATTTAACACACAACGGTAACTTAACTTTATCTAAATTAGATGATTGGTTGTCTTCTATCTATTATGGACGCAAAGATGCTACTCCAGAATCTCGTAGCGTAATCATCCGTACAGGTGAAATGGGAGCTAAAATGTTTGACCAAATGGTTAAATCTGAAGCTAGTACATTTACTACTGTAGACTCTACTTACATCCGTAGTGGTAACGGTTTCCGTAACTTGTCTTTCGGTGCTGTATTTACTCACTATGTAGGTGTTAACGGATTAGATGTAACTATCGTATTAGATCCTGCATTCGATAATTTCGATTATTCTCACCCACATCCATTGTACCCAGATAAAACTATCGACTCATGGAGAATGGAAGTTTTAGACTTTGGTAAGTCAGGAGCTGGTTCTTCTACAATGGGAGAAGATAACATTTCTATGTTATGTGAATCTAATGCAGATTATTACTATACTACATTCGGTAAGCACAATCCTAAAACAGGAATGCCTATTAATGATGGTTCTAATGGTATGGCAGGTGGAGTATCTGGTTATACTACTATGATTGAAAAGTCTTATGGATTACTTATTCGTGATATCAGCCGTTGCGGTGTAATCGAACTGAACTTAGATTATTAATACCAAACTAGTAAATGAAATTTATAGTTTATCCAAACCCTAAACGTCGTACCGTTCATAGGTACGACAGGGTTTTAAGAGTAGATGCTACTGGACGAGAGCAGTCTTCTACATCAGAAAATAACTTAACGAGAGCTCCTTACACTAAATACACATTTATGGTAGGAATCTCAACTTCAAAAAACGGTAAATTAAAAACCGGTTTAAACGAAATTGTTCCAAATCCTTTTAAGAATCACGTCTTTACTAATACCGAATGGAGAGAAAGATTACACGGATTAGAAGAGGCTAAATTACAGCATATATTAGAGTACAAACACGGAGTACCTTTTAACTATTATACAGATATGCCTGTAAGAGAAAGATTTGGAAAAGTGGATGAAAGCAGAATTCCTTTCTTCCAAACAGCAGAAGCAGCATGGGAATTAAATGATGGTGCTAATATATTTGACACAGAAAAACCTAAAGATGAATTAGCTTATTATGCTTTTAGAGCTTCTAAAATGGTAGCTAACTCTTTCTTAGAGTTAAATGTAGACACTAACTTTTATATCGCTAAAGAATCAGAAGAAGATAGTAGAGTAGCAAATCAATCTAAAAACAAAGATAGAGCTATTGCTAAACTTACTATTATCGAAGAGAGAGATGATGATACTTTAGTTAAATTTGTAAAAGCATTAAACATTCCTGCAAGAAATATTAATAAATCTCAAGCTTATAATTTAATTAGAGATTATTTAGATAAAACAAATGATAATATTAAATCATTTAATTATGTTTATAAGTTATGGGACGATACAAATACTAGAGCTAGATTTAATGCTTTAGTCTTATTTAAAGATTATTCTGATTATAGAATTATTACTAACTCAGGAGGTACAAAATATACTTGGGTACCGCCAAGAGAAGATTCAGGTAGACAACCTGATCCAGTAAGCTGGAATAATAAAGATCAGTTGATCGAATTTTTATTAGATGAAAATAATGATTGGGCTCTAGAAGAAATGGAATTACAGTATAAATTTAAAAATAGATTGTAATCATGATCCCAGTACAAAAATTACACCATGAATTAAAGCTATCTATAGATAAAGTAGATAGCTTAAATTCTCCTAACTTCCTTCCTAATGAAATTGATGCTCTTCTTTGGAGAGGTATTAAGAAATGGTTTTTAGACACTGTTAAGTTTAATGAATCTCATACAGAGATTACTAATAAATTGACTCCTTTTAGGGTATTAAAAGAAGTAGTTTCTTTTACTAATAATAATGGAGTCTACGAAGTAGATTTAGCAAGTTTAAATAACTCTTTTCATACTGTCACTAAATTAGAAGTAACTATCTCTAAGAACGGATGTGAAAAAAATTGTACATCTTATCATATGAAAGATAATGATTTAGATACTACGTACAATGACCCTTCTTATGACTGGTGCAGAGTCCCTTACAAAGTAGCCTCAGGATCTAAACCAGAATATCTATATCTCTATACAGACAATGAATTTGAAATAACAGAAGTAAGATTGTCGTATTTAAAATTACCTGTCGAACCTTTCTTTGGAGGGTATGATTCTTTAAATGGAATTTATACAGCTAACTCCCCTGCCTCAGTAGATTCAGATATAGATGATATGTATTTAAATGAAATTATTACTTACACATTACAAGAAATTAGAATATAATGAACACATTAACACAAAAACCAAAAGTGGACACTATCTTAGTAGCTAAAACAGGTACATCTCTTTTAGCTCAAGGTACTAACTTCACTAACGCTGCTACAGGAAAAACTAATCTAGCAGCAGGACAATTAGGTATTTTCAACGCAGACACAAATGAAGCTATAGCTACTACTGCAACTGTTGCAAATACTCCTAACATTTTTATCGCTCAAGGACGCGACATGTCACAAGATAAATCACCTTTACCAAAAAGACCTGTAGAAAAGACTACAGTTATTTCTCCTATCCATGGTGTAGAATTTGGTGGTGATGTTTGTGCAGTTCCTTTAAACTCTACTCACCTTATTGGTGCTGATCACGCTGCTACTTCTGGTAAAGTAAATGTAGTAGATGAAGAATTATACAAAATAATCGTAGGATTCAGAGGACGTAGAAGCAGAATGATTAACGGTATCAAACTTTCTACTTTAGAAGGTACTTTCACTACTCCTGATTATAGTGTATTAGGTCTAGGTACTGATGATGCTCGTGATCACTTGTTACAGAACTTAGGTTACAACTTATTAGTACAAAACTCTAGCCAATTCAACATTATGGATAAAAATCCTTTAGTTGTATTTGCTTTAGATTCTGATAACGTAGGATCTTCTTCTGTGACTGTTTCTACTTTAACTACTCCTGGTACTACTGTAGTAATCGGTTATACTAAAGTAGGAAGTGTATTGTCTTTAGAAATTACTGACTCTATGGCTGCTACATTTGCAGGAATGATCGCTAACGGTGATTTAGTAGGAACAGAAGGAGTTATTCCTTTCTCTTTAAATGCAACAGCAGTAGCTGCTGGTGGTTTAGGTGTAGCTGGTGACGGTACTTCAAATGTAGATCGTTTAGTAGTTATGGCTAACGACGCTAAAGAAGCATTTAGAGATAGCGTACCTCAAGTAAAAGAAAACATTAATGTAACTATTCCAGAAGGATTTGACGTATCAGTTTATAGCAATAAAGTAGCTGGTGGATTTGAAGGAAAAGGTACATCTCGCCAATGGCAATTATTCTACGAAAGAGGAGCAGCTTTCAAATTCGATTCTACTTTAGAACGTTTTGATGGAAGATGGATTGGTTATGCAAGTGATATCCAGCCAGATACTTACTATACTGCTTATATCGTTTCTTACAATACTCCTAACTATGTTAGCAACGGTACTTTATCTTATGCTCCAGAAAGAGCTATTCTTTTAGTACCTTGTTGTGATGAAGCTTTGAAAAATAGCATTGAGACTTACTTAAATGGTTATTTAGGAAGTTCTGCTAATACTAGATTTACAGGTTCTTTGAACAGTGCAGGTAGAGTAGAAGTAGAAGATTGTCCTTTATAAGATATAACTAATCTCCTATTCTTTTAATTAAGTTTAGGAGATTTTTTTTTAATATTAAGAAATAAAAAATAAAATGAGTAAATATAAATTATATGGGGCCAAGATCAAAAAAGATAAAATTGATTCCACAGGAACAACTGATCAGGGCCAAAACATAGAACCTATCATCAAAGAAATGGTAGATTCTAACTTATCTACTGTACCAGGAGTAGATATCTCTAATTTACAAGGTGTAGATGTTACAGGAGCAAGTAATGGAGATGTATTAGCTTATGATCAAGCTTCTGGAGAATGGAGACCAGAAACAGTTTCAGGTGCTAATATTACAGAAGGTACTCTTAATACTGCTACTACAAATAGAGTAGTGAATTTAGGAGGAAATAATTTAACTGTTACAAATGGTTCTCATACATTTGTTTCTACTAATTTTCGTGTAAACTCTGCTCAATCTTTTTTAGTAGGTCCTGACAACCAAATTTATACAGATAATGGAAGCGGTTATTTTAGTAGAGTAATGACAACTGCTAATTATGTTCAATTAGCTAATAACTCTTCCGCAGGATTTAGTGCTATTACAGTAGATAATGCTAACACTATTACTATTAAATCTGATGCAGGTTTGTATAAGTTAGGTAACAACGCTACTAGCACACCTAAATCTTATAATACTTTAACTACTACACCTAGTAATTTATGTATTAATGGAGTAACAGGAGAAGTTTTTAAAAATGATACAGCTTTACAATTTTTAAGCTCTACTCAAATTAATGCTACAGATGTAAATAACCCTACTGAAACAGAAGTATTAGCTTTTTTACAAAGTTTAACTACAAGTATTAGATCTGCAAACTTAAATAGATTTTTCTATTACACAGGAACAACATCTGATGCAGATACAGCTACACATTATTACTATTTAACAGGTGATGAAAAATTAGTAGTTTTAAATAACTCGGGTAAAACATTTGTAGTTTCAAACACTGTTTTAAATAGTCCATATTCTTTAAGTCCAACTAGATCTGAAATAGAATCATATCTTAATGGTTTACCAGGAGGAATATCTTCATTTAGAGACACATTTATTCTTTATAAATATACTCCAACTAGTACTTTTATAGTAAAAACTTTTTACATAACTTCTACTGATGAAGTAGCAGAACTTTACGAAATGTATCCTTATGAAAATGTTACATTTAATACTCCTATTGCTAGCATAGATTCTTCTTTTGCAGGTAAAACAATAGGATCAATAGCTGTACCTTATCATTTGTATGTTAATGGAGATCGTCAAATTAGAAATGTATCATTTAGATGTGTTAAAGATACTTCATCTCCAGCAGGAACTAATGTAGCTTCTATTGCTATAAAAGATGAAGGAGGTAATACTGTGCTTACATTTAGTATAGACTCTTATTATGGAGGAAGTGGAATGTCTATGGGAGGAACTTATATTAGTACTTCTACAAATGGAAGTTTGTTTTTAGAAGCAACTTCTGTTACAGGGAATATTGACTTTTTGTCAGTTACTATGAGAGTAGGTGCTTAATACAATTTTATTATAAATACTTAACCACGTTTATTAAATTAAGCGTGGTTATTTTAAATATATAAACATGAAACAAATTGTTAGACTAGATTTAGATTACAAAAGAACAGCAGAAGAACCTGCTCAGTATGAACTTTACCAAGATCTTCAAAATCCTAAATCTATTTTATTAGTAAAGTTTAATACAGTTGGTGCTTCTACTGTAGAAACTTACTACATCAAAAGAGTGCAAAACTCTGCAGAATTAGATGCTTTATGGGCAGATAGAGCTAATTTAACGTATAAGAATTTAATTGATATTTTATCAGAAAACTAATAACAAATGAAAAACTATCCAAATATTAGAAGCATTAAAATTAAAAAAGAAGTAGATCTGAGTAACCCTACTCAGCATTTGTCTGGTATTTCTGATGAATATTGGATAGATATAACAGATGGCTATATAGGAGAACAGTACGATAAATCTGTTTATGAATTTAATGGTACTAATAGTTATATTGATACTAATCAAATTGCTGTTTCTTTAGTAGGAGAAGTATCTGTTTTTGCTAAAGTGCAAAACTCGGGTTGCTTAATATCAAATAGAACTTCTGGTAATAATTATTTTGAAGTAGATTTAGGAAGTGTAGGTTCTTCTTTAGTAGAAGTTCATCTAAAAGAATCTCCAAACAACTATACTTTAAATAGTCAGTTTATTAATGATGGCGAATGGCATCATATTTCTGTAGAATATACTGGTACAGAGTTATCCATCTATGTAGATTATGTACTTGATTCTACTATTTCTGGATTAACTAATATTACTTCTAATTCTAATAATGTTTTAATAGGTACTAATAATAATAACGGTCACGTATTAGAAGGTTATTTATCAGATTTTGAATGGAAAGATGATCAAGGAAATACTCTTATCCATTATAAAATGGAAGAAAGACAAGGTACTATAGCTTATGATGCAAGTGGATTAGAGAATCATGGTACATTACACAATATGCTTCACACTGAAGTAAGAGAACCTGTCTTATACAATTATACTAATGAGGAAGGGTATAATATAGATAATGGAACTATTATCCCTAAAGTAGAGGGAATGGTTAAAGTAGAAGATTATCCTTGGAACTGGATAACTCAAAATAAATATTTATTATATAAAGGAAATTATTTTAAACCATCTAATGATGGTACTATATTACAAGGTGATCAAAGTGATTATGATGCAGTTACAATTATTAATTTGATTAACCAAAGTTTAACAACTAATTTTACAGAAGAGTTGTTAGGCAAGTTTACTAATTTAGAAGATTTATTTATTGATATAAATAACATAGATTTAATTGATATAAGTCATAATCCAAATATAGTTCGAGCAGTTTTAAATAGTAATGGATTAAGTACTATTATATTTGATAATAGCGTAAACTCTAAACTACGGAACTTTAATCTTGCTGTCAATACTTTGACAGGTAGTATTGATTTGACAGGATTAACTTTGTTAGAAACATTCTTTATGCACTATAATAGTATTACATCTGTAACACTACCAAGTGCAATCGGAAATAAGTTAAGTTTTATGAATGTTTCTTTTAATCAATTAACTGATTTAGACTTATCTAATTCACCTCTTTTAACAACTGTTTATACTCAAAACAACAAATTAACAGCAGCGACAAATAGTCAGATGCTGATTAACTTAGACGGATTTGGATTGAGTAATGGATTTTTTCAAGGCAGCATCTTTGGTACTGGTTTTATTACCCCTACTGGAATAGATAGTTTCAATGATTTATTATCTAAAAGTTGGAATATAATAGGTTTAACTAATCAAATTAATGCTGGAATTACATACAATATTGAAGACTTCCCTTTGATTTGGATTGATGATTTATACTATAACACTTACAAAGATAATACGTTTGTGCCAAGTGTAGATACTTTGATGACTGGTCAGATTGAATATGATGCGGTCACTTTGATTGATTTAGCAGGTCAAAGTTTAACGACTGATTTTACAAATACGTTATTGAGTAAGTTTGTTGGATTAGAAGATATTTTTATTGCAAATAATTTCATTT
>Ga0208645_1000954_pt1 | contig 28089 bp, 51 predicted proteins | sample VirMetDEL_Sep_01_FD_184519 | JGI IMG/M metagenome (GOLD analysis project Ga0208645, IMG submission 184519) | Aqueous microbial communities from the Delaware River and Bay under freshwater to marine salinity gradient to study organic matter... | ecosystem: Environmental > Aquatic > Marine >... | reverse complement strand
GATATACAAACTCTACTGCTGGAGATATTGTAAGAGATTTAATTAATAATGTATTTAGCGCAGAAGGTATTACCGCTGGCACAATAGATGATTTAGCATTTGTTGACCAGATGGTCTTTAACTATGTCAATGGAGATAGAGCGATGAGAACTTTATCTGAATACACAAACGCAGTATGGTACGTTGATGAAAATAAAGCATTACATTTTTATGAGCGTACTTCTAACGATGCACCATTTACAGTTCGTGATGCAGATGTATTAACAAATCCTATGCCATTTTTTGATAAAGCAAACTTTAAATATCGTAACAGTCAATTTGTAACAAATGTTAAAAACGTTACAGATACACAAGAAGAGTTTTTTATAGGAGATGGTACAAGACAAACATTTAACGTTGGTTATCCATTTAACGAGATACCAACAGTTGAACTTAATACTGGTTCTGGATATGTAACTCAAACAGTAGGTATTCGTGGTACAGATACTAGTCAACAATGGTATATTGCTTTAGGTTCTACAGAGTTATTGCAAGAGTTTACAGATACTGCAATAGGAAGTTCTGATTCTTTACGCGTAACTTATAAAGGTCAATATCAATTAGTAGCATTAGCAAGAGATGATGCTGAAGTAGATAGAATAGCTGCGTTAGAAGGTGGAAGCACAACTGGTTATGTTGATGCTGCAACTACACAATCTGGTATTAAAGGTTCAGAAGCTGCTATTGATGTAGCTGCTAGTTACCTAGATAGATTTGCACAAACAAGTACATTACTTAGTTTTACTACTACTAAAAATACTCCAGAAAGATTAAGAGCTGGACAAGTATTAGATTTTCAATTATATGACCAAGATATATCTGGAATATTTCTTATTGACCATGTACGAATAAGATTTAGAAATGGTATTACATTTTATGATGTTAAGTGCGTTGCTTCTCCACCAGAATATACTTTTGAATCATTTATTAGAGATATAGATGACAAGATTTCTGATGCGTTTATTGAAATATCTGAAAACATAGATACAGAAGAAGTATTAGTTGTTAGAGCTGATGGTGGCACAGAAACTGCTAGTATATCTGAAGTAGATGTTGAAACAGTATTGGCATGTCCATTACCTAGTAACTCAACATTTGTAAGTGGGAGTTTAGTTGTATGTTAAATTGGCAAGGAACTTTAAATATAAAAGCTTTTGATAAAGATGGTAATTTAGTTGATGAACAAAATTTTAAAAATTTAATTACATCTGCTGGTAAAAACTTATTAGCTGAAGCTTTAAGAAATAATGCTATTGACTGCGAAATTAAATATATTGGTATAGGTTCAGACAATACTGCACCTACTACTGCTGATACTACGTTAGGTAATGAAACTTTTAGAAAAGCAGTAACAAGTCAAATAGCTGGTGGTACTGGAATTACAATTACTAATCTTTATGTAGCGCCAGAAGAAGCAGTAGGAACTATTGAAGAAATAGGTTTTTTTAGTGGTGCTTCTGCATCTGCAACAACAGATTCTGGAGTTATGTTCGCAAGAGTTTTATATAGTCGTACAAAAACTGCGGTAGAATCCATACAGATAGAAAGGACTGATACTATTGGCTAATATTGAATCAAATTATACACAACAGACATGGGTAGCTGGCGCAACACCATTAAGTGAAGCTGCTTTAAATAATATTGATGCTGGATTAGAAGATGTTAAGAAGTATGGTTTTTTCAAAAATGGAACTACTATAAATAGCAACATAACCTTACCAAATGATGGTTATAATTATTCGGTAGTAGGAGAAGTTGATATAGCAGACACTTACACTTTAGTAGTAGAAGGAAAATGTAAAATATTATGAGTGAAATACAAGTTGACCAAATAGCAGGTTCGACAGGTACTATAGTTACCATTAAAAGTGGACATACACTTACATTAGTAGAAGATTTAGATGCTGGTACTGCTAAGTTAACTAACTTAGGAGAACCAACTGCATCGAGTGATGCTGCAACAAAAAATTATGTTGACACACAATTATTAACATTAGATACATTAGGAGAATTATCAGATGTAACTATTGCATCAGTTGCAGACAATGAAGTTCTTGCTTATGATTCAGTAGCAGCTGGATGGATTAATCAAACTGCTAGTGAAGCTGGTTTAGCAACTTCTGGAGATTTAACTTCTCATACTTCAGATACTTCTAACCCACATAGTGTTAGCGCTGCACAAGTTGGCGCAACAACAACATCAAATAAAATAACAGACTTTACTGCACCAACAAGTGATTTAGATATGAATAGTAATAAAATTACTAGCGTATCAGACCCAACACTTGCACAAGATGCTGCTACTAAAGCTTACGTTGATTCACAAGTAGCTACAAAAGATGCTTTATCAGAATTAACTGGAGATACTGATGATGTAGCTGAAGGTTCTTTAAATCTTTATTACACAGATGCAAGAGCGCAAGCATCTATAACAGGCGGTACTGGCATTACAAATACTGCTGGTACTTTATCAATAGATTTTACAGAATTTGACACAGATTCAGTTGTTGAAGGTTCTACTAATTTATTTTATGCAAATTCATTAGTAGATACACATTTAACAGGTGGTAATGGTATAACCTACAGTTCTGGAACTATATCAGTTGACATTAATGGCGCAACTGATGGTACTGCAATTTCAGTCGATTTAGCAAACGACTTAGTTTTGTTGTATGATTCAGATGCTGGTTCAGTTAAAAAAGTTAAAGCTAATCAAGTAGGCGGTGGCGGTGCTGCTTTTTCTGAATTTTTATTAATAGGCGCATAGAAAGGATAAATTATGGCAAACGCATATAAAGTATTAGGACAAGTAGGAGATGCTTCACTTAATGATGTAACACTATATACATGTCCAGCTTCAACTGAAACAGTTATAAGCACTATTGTTATATGTAATAGAGAAACTGCTGCAAATACATTTAGAATTGCAGTTAGACCAGATGGTGCAACTTTAGCTAACGAACACTACTTAGCTTATGATGTAAATATTGATGCTAGCGATAGTGTTACCTTAACATTAGGTATTACAGTCAACGCTACAGATTTAATAACAGTCGGTGCTAGTGATGCTAATGTTAGTTTTTCAGCTTTTGGTACAGAAATTACATAAAAAATGGCACTTTCTAAATTTACAAAATCTGGCGTTTATGGCGGTAAGTTTAAGTCTGCCAATCAAGTTAATGATAACCCAGCATTTAATGATATTCAATATTTAGTCATAGCTGGCGGTGGCGGTGGCGGTTCTGGTTATTCTGGCGCTGGCGGTGGTGCTGGTGGCTATATTTCTTCAAATGATGAAGATTCTAATTCTGGAGATAGTAGCGCTTTAGAAAAACCTTCTTTTTTAAATTTTGAAACTAACTACACAGTTACAGTAGGCGGTGGCGGTGGCGGTAGTGATAGAAATTATAATTCTAATAATGGTGGTAATAGCGTATTCGCAAGTATAACCGCAATAGGTGGCGGTGTTGGTTCATCCAATGGTGGCGCTGCTGGCGATGGCGGTTCTGGTGGCGGCAAATGGGGCGGTGGCGGTTCTGGTACTGCTAATCAAGGTGGCGATGCTATATCTGGTGGCGGTGGTGGCGCAGGTGGCGATGCTTCAGATAAAAATGGTGCTGATGGTTTAGAAAGTAATATTAATGCTTCTGCTACAACAAGAGCAGGCGGTGGCGGTGCTTCTTTTGCTAACTCTAACGCTTATGGTTTAGGTGGTGCAGGTGGCGGTGGTCGTGGTACTGAAACCAACGAAACTTATGGCTATGGTGGTAGCGCAAACACAGGTTCTGGCGGTGGTGGTAATGGAAATGGTGCTTACAACACTAGATATTCTGGTGGTGGTGGTAAAGGCATTGTTATATTAAAATTTCCAAAAAAATACACTATAACTGTCGGTGCAGGATTAACTTATACTAATGTTGAAAATGGCGAAGATAGAATAGTTACTTTTACAAGTGGAACAGGTAATGTTAGTTTTTCACATTTATAGGAGATATTAATTATGGCATATTACGCATTTTTAGATGAAAACAACATAGTAACAGATGTAATTAGTGGTATAGATGAAGATGATTTATCTACACTTCCAAGCGAATTTAATTCATGGGAAGAATTTTATGGCGACTTTAGAGGGCAAACTTGTAAAAGAACTTCTTACAATACTATAGGTAATACTCATAGAGATGGTGGTACTGCTTTTAGAGGTAATTATGCAGGTATTGGTTATATTTATGATGAAGCAAATGATGTATTTTACCCACCACAAATATACACAAGTTGGACTTTAGATACTAATACATGGTTATGGAAAGCACCTATTGACTTACCAGATGACCCAGATAACGAATATTTTTGGAACGAATCTACACAAAATTGGGATATACAAGACAATATAGTAACTGATTAGCTACAATAGGTTTATGCCACAAGTAAATATTTATCCTAAAAATAAGGAATACGAAAATCTTTTAAAATTATTCCCAATACAATCTGCAAATAAATTTTTACCTAATTGGTATAAAGAAATGAAAATAGGTAGCGAAAAAGAAAATAATATAAATGCAAAAAATTGTCCTGCTATACAAGATTTAATTACTACAGGTTTTGTTATACCTTTATGGTCTAATCTTAGATTTGAAACAATTAATGAAGATGATAACACAATTACTCATAATTGGTTTATGTCTGCTACAGGATTAGGTAATGGTTCAAATATGGATGAGTGGATTAGCAAACATGATTTTGGACAAACTATAGGTATGGATTATGGTAAATTAGCTGAAGGCAGTACGTTAAAAATTAATTGTCCTTATGTTATTGAAGTTCCAGATGGTTATAGTATTTATTATTATGACCCATTTTATCATTTTAGAAAAGACATAAGATGTTTAAGTGGAATAGTTGATAATGATAAATTTGGCGAAGTAAACTTCCCATTTGAAATATTAAAAGATAATTTTTACATAGAAGCAGGAACACCACTTATACATTGTATAGTTTTTAAAAGAGATAATGAAAAACTTGAAATAATTAATAATGAATTTAGTCAAGAAAATTTTGAAAAAAGTCAGTTAAAGCGTGATGAATTAGTAGTAAGTAGAACGCACTATAAAGATTTAAAAAATTAATATGCACAAATTATTTAATAAATTTAAAAGAATAGATGTAATCTATGGAATTTATACTGAAAGAAATACTCCAAGTTCATTATTCCCAAATGTAACTGAAACAAAAACAAATTATGATTTAAAATGTCCAGCAGTAAATGCAACAAGTGGTAAATACTATGAAGTTAATTCTTTTATAGATGTAGATTTAGAATTTAATGTAAATAAAGAAACTGATAATTTAGATTTTAAGTACAATTTTAATACATCTTTACATCCTACATTTGATACAGTACATGATTTAATAAAGTCGCACATAATTACAGGAAAAAAAGATAACCAATATGATATACAAATACTTTTACCATATTTATTTTTGACTGATGATAAAGAAATTGAAATTACAACTTTAAGTCCTAATTTACCAAGTGAAAATTTAAGTTTTATTGGTGGTAGTTTTAATATTTACAGTTGGGCAAGAAGTTTAAATTCATCTTATGTATTAATAGATAACAATAAATCTGCAAAATTAAAATTATCTATAGATAAACCAATGCTTAAATTCTTTTTTTCTAAACCAATAAATCTTGAATATAAAATGTTTAATGATAAACAATTAAAATTTATTAAATCTAATTACAACATAGTTAAATATAGAAATAATATAAATAAAATTTACAAAACACATTTAAAAAGACGACCTAAAAAACTTCTTTAGATAATTCTATGATATAATCTCCAACATGGATTATGTAATTGGATTTTTATTAGGTTATTTTTTCAAAGAAGCTTATAAACTTATTAAAAGAATAAGCGACTATGACTGGCAAAACAGAAATTTTTACAGTAAAGCTTATTACTGGTCGGATTACGATTATATAGATTTAAAGGAAGATGACTTACCATAATGTGCATGGTTAATAAAAAAGAAGATGGTTCTTTTGTGCAGATATGTAACTGCGAACATGGTAGTGAGTACTGCAAGAACAATGAGTAATTCAGAAAACAATTATACCCAAAAGGAAATGACCGCAAAGATTATGCTGGATATTGAAAAGATTTTTAACAAATTAGATGAACTTCAAAAAGATATAAATACAAGACCTACTAGAGCGGAGATATATGGATGGATAATCGCTGGAATATCCATCGCAACACTTGTAAACGTTTTAATGTAGGAGAACAAATGAAAATAGATATGAAAACTATCAAAACATTATTGATTAGTTTTGTTATTGGCGCTTTTGGATGGGTATTTAACTCAATAGAAGAGATAAAATCACATCAAAACGCATGCGATGCTATGGTAATAGAACTTAATAGTGAACTTGATATGCTTGAAAGCAACTTTAATCAATTACTCTTTAAGTTACAAGGATAATGGCAGAATACTTTTACACAAAAGACTGCGATAATTGTTTACAACCATTTTATGATGATATAGATTCTGATATATGTCATAAATGTTTGGACTTTACTTAACTTATATTAAGGTTATATCATGGCAACACCAGACCACGTAAAAGCACAAATGAAAAAGAATAATCTTAAAGGCGTTAATAAACCTAAACGTACACCTAATCACAAAACTAAATCACATGTTGTTATGGCTAAAGAAGGTAGCAAGTATAAGTTAATTAGATTTGGTCAACAAGGAGTAAAAGGCGCTGGTAAAAGTCCATCTACTAAATCAGAAAAAGCACGTAAAAGTTCTTTTAAAGCAAGACATGCTAAGAATATAGCAAAAGGTAAAATGTCAGCTGCTTATTGGGCTAATAAAGTAAAGTGGTAATACCACAATATTTAGTATAAAAACTAGAAACTAACACTACATCTGGTATCATAATGATTAATGTATGACATCATTAGCAGAGAGCGTGCAGGTCTTTTAGACCCAAAAAAAAGCACACCTATTAATGAATCGTATATTAAAGGACTAACAGTCCACTATACAGGCGCTGCGGTAAGTCCATCTATGCAAGACATAGATGATGTATTTAATTACCTTCAAGCAATTCAAAAAGACCACATGGATAGAAACAAATGGGATGACATAGGTTATTCTTTTGCTATATCTAATGTATCTGATGAAATTATCGAACTAAGGGGTTTTGGTAAATATTCAGCACATAGCGGTAGAACACAGATAAATAAAACATTTGTTAGTGTTGTATGGTTAGGCGGAGTATCTGATTACCCAAACGCTAATGCTAAAAAAGCTTTAGAACGTTTAGTCGATATTATGGAAGAACGTTATAACAGAAAAATAATGGTAACTGGACATAAAGACCACAAACCGACACAATGTTGCGGAACTCCAATGTATGAGTGGATTCATAGTGATAAACCTAAGTGGAAGCAACCGAAGAAAAAGGCGGTAAAAAAATGGTCGAAAGTCAAAAAGAAATACAAGATTCTTTAGATGATTTTGTAAAAGCAAAAGAAGCAACAGTCATTTGGAAAACTCCAGAAGGCGCTAAACAATTACAAGAAGTAATAGATTACAAGAAAAACAATCCTAACGTTGCAATTAAAACGTTATGTGAGTATCTAAAAAATAAATGCGGATGGACATATTCACAGAGATACATTTTCGACTTAATAGTTGAAAGACTGGAGAGTAAAAATGTCGCTTGATGATTATGTAGTTGAAGCAGAACAAAACCTTAAAGTAGAAGAACTTAAAAAAACTATATCAAGACTACATCAGCAACTTGATAAAGAGAGAGATAAGACTGCTACTTTAGAACTTGCGGTAACTAACGCAGTTAAAGATGCAATAGCAGATATTGATATACCAAAAGTAAAAGCACCTAAAAAAGATACTCGTAAAAAAGGAGAAGAAGTTGCAGTTGCAGTTCTATCTGACTGGCAATTAGGCAAGATTACTAAAAGCTACAATACAGAAATTGCAGCTGGTCGTGTTGCAGAGTTTGCAGAAAAAGTTGTAGAACTTACAAACATACAAAGAGCTTCTCATCCAGTAAAGAAAATACATATATGGGCTTTAGGCGACATAATAGAAGGTACAGACATATTTGCTGGTCAACAATGGCTAGTTGATTCTGGACTTTATAGACAGATATTTAAAAATGGCGCAACTATGATGGCAGACTTTTTAAGAGTTATGTTAGCTAATTTTGAAGAAGTACATTTTGTTGGAGTTATAGGTAATCATGGTAGATTAGGTAGATTTGGACAACATCATCACGAAGATAATGGCGACAGATTTCTTTATGAAACAGTAAGACTTATTCTTGCAGATGAAAAACGTATTACATGGGATATACCAGAAGGTAGCGATGGAGATAGAGCATGGTTCGCAGTAGATAGAATTGGCAACTATAGTTCTCTACTTATACATGGCGACCAGATTAGAGGTTCATTAGGAATACCATTTTATGGAGTTCGTAAAAAGGTATTAGGATGGAAAGCAGCGGCTATGGATGGTCAGATGCCAGACTTTAAAGATGTAGCTTTTGGTCATTGGCATCAGATATATCAACAAGAATATAATGGGATAACAGTACGTTGTAGCGGCAGTACAGAAAGTTCAAACCATTATGCGTTAGAAAATCTAGCGGCACAAGGAAAACCGACCCAGCGATTAATGTTTGTGCATCCAGAAAAAGGATGGACAACAGTAGAATATCCAGCGGTCAGATTAGGACTAAAGGAGAAAAAGTAATGTCATATTGGAAAAATGCAGCTATTAGAGCAGCTAGAACTTTTGTACAAGGGTTCTTAGGTGGACTTGCTGGTAACTTGATGTTAGGTAGTGAATCAGAGATTCTTTACGCAGCAGTTATTGGTGGTTTATCCGCTGCAATATCGTTTTTACAGAACGCTATTGAAGATGCACCTAATAGTTGGGGTAATAATATACCCAAAGGATAGATGTCATTGTATGCACGCAGGCGTGGTATAAAAGGTCGAAAACCTAAAAAGAATTACGATGAGCGGTATTGCGCTAGCGATGGATGCACGACAAAACTATCAATTTACAATAAAAAAAAATTTTGTTATACTCATACTAAACCAGTAAAGCGCTGGTCGAAATAATAAAAGAAAGTAAAACTTTCTATCTTTATTTTGGTACTTAACGGAAATTACGAAAGTGATTATTTGTGAAGGACATGCGTACGTGAAATCGTATTGTAGGGGTACAATACAAAAAAGAAAGACCACCTTTAAGGTGGTCTTATCTTTTGTTGAGCTATTGCTAGTCCAACGTGTTATGCACCTAAGGATGGTATGAGTCGATAGATGTCATAACGTGAATATGATTATTTAGTATAACTCATTTCTTTTCGCATAAGAACTTTATTTAGTTCAATTACATCAGCAGCTGCTAACTTATTTAAAGATGCTTTTGCAGTTTTTAAATCCTTAACTGGATTTAAATATGATTCTGATAACGCATCATTTAATAATCGTAACAAGTCAGTTCCACTAACGTGCTTCTGAATCTTCTGCAAGGTTTTGACTGCATTATTATCTGCACCTTCCTTGTTGGTACTTAACATGTCATTAGTACTTATATCGACAGGGTTAGTTAAGTCAGCTTCTTCAGAAGCATTGTTAGTTTTTGCTGCATTGCTTGCGTTATTAGCTGCTTTTGCTAATTCTTCTTCTGGTACATCTTCCATCTCTTCAAAAGTTACTTCAGAACCTAGAAGAACTCTTAAACAACGACCACGAGATTTTTGTTCGCATTTCTCGAACCAACTATTATGGTCATCTTTATGTTGGCGTGCATGTCCAGTACATTTAATTACAGTTGAATCTGCGTTCTCATAAAACACAGTTTTAAATACAACATGGTCATTTGATATATCTATAACTTCAGATACTAAACGACCTTCTGGATATTTTTCGTTCATTTGTTTTATAAGGTCATCAACCTTAACGTAGTTATCTAAGAAACTACTCTTCTTCTGATAATTGTTGTAACTCATCTTTACCATCCTTATTTATTTTTTCTTCTAATAGCAATACTAATGTTTGTGCCATTGACAATAGCAATATTGAATTAGTATCAACATTTTTTGTTTTTGCAAACACTTGTGCAACTGCATCAAGATTCTTTTTTATTTCTTTTAAGTTCATGTTTAAAATTATAGACAATGTAGCATTATATGCAACACTTGTTATAATAAATTTAATTCAAAGAAAGGCGGTGGTAAATTATGGATTTTCTTACTTGCAAAGATATTGCAAATATGTTCGATGTGAAATTAAGAACAGTTTATGTTTGGATTCAACGAACTAAAAATGGAAATGGGTTCTTACCAAAACCAGATTATGTTTTAGGTAACAAACCATTATGGAAAAAAGAAACTATAATCAACACAGAAAAATATAAAAGTATAAAAAACTAAGGATGGTAAATTATGATGTTATTTCATGGACAAGTAGTGCCGACATCTTCTGCTTACAAAAAAGTTAGTCAACAAGACCAAGTTGAGTGGGCTTTAGAAAACTTTAAAGAAGTTACTGGAGATGAGTTTACTTATGATTTAAGAATCAAAAGATATGGCGCTATCATATTTAATTTAAGAGATGCTGGATGGGATATAGAAACTATAGAACCTAAGAATCATCCAAATAAAAAATGGTCTTTTAGATTAATCAGTAAACCAGTAGAAGAAGGCGAACAAAGAGCGTTGGCAATATGAAAGAGAGAATAGAAGCTTCAGAGTATTTTGCAATACTTCCAGAATCTATTTTGTTTGCACCAATTAGTTCTAACGCAATAAGACTTTATTGCATACTTAGAAGAAGAGCAGATGAGAAAACTAACGCATGTTATCCATCACAAAACTATTTAGCTAAGAATATGTATTGCAGCGTAAGAACAGTACAACGTGCATTAGAAGAGCTGGTAAATATTGGCGCAGTAACAGTAGAGCATAGATACCTAGAAGATACAGATGCTTATACATCAAATATGTATTACCTACACGCCACTATTGCGCAAGGTAGCGCATATACGCGTAAGGGTATGGCGGATATGTCGCAAGGGTATGGCGCTGATGTCGTACAAAACATACCCAATAAACAAAGCAAAGAAACAAATACGAAAAAGAAATCTCGTAAAAGAGATTTGCTTTTTGAAGAAATGTGTAATGGATTAGGTATTGACTGGAAGAACGCACCTAAAGGAGAAACTGGAAGAGTTAATGCAGCTTTAAAAGATTTAAGACCACTTAACATAACTCCAGAAGAACTTAAAGATGTAATAGAACACTATAAGAAAAACTGGAAGGTAGCAATATCTGCAACTGCAATATCTAATAACTGGACAAAGCTTAAAAATGAAATGAAGGAAGCTGCACCAGTTAAACAACATGATTGTGAAACTGATGGTCATGTTTGGATAGACACAAACTATAGTGGCAAATACAAATTGTATATATGCCAATTTTGTAGAAAGGAAAAAAAAGATGACACTAAAAACATTTGATGTTTATTTAGCTGGCAGAATATCTGCTAAAGCGAACAACAAAGAAGAAGCAGTAAAGATGGTAGAAAAAAAATTAGACTTGATACATCCTATGTTTAACATTCAGATAGTTGTAGCTAAAGAAGATTATTTAGATGCTGGACAAGACTATAAACCAGAAGGCACAGATTGACCGAGTCCACATATCCTTATGGTGGAGTGCCGCCAAAAGATAGAGCAACACGTAGAAAACTTTTAAGAGAAGCAGTTGTTTTAGAATCTAAAGGGATATGTGAGTGGGCAGAGTGTACAAGTCGTGGTACTGACATGGCACACATTAAAGCAGCTGGTATGGGTGGCGCAATATCTAATGACACCTTAGACAACGTTGCGTTCCTATGTCATTTTCATCACGATGTATTAGATTTTAGAATGTCAATGAAGCAGAGAAGTTTTGCATTGCAGCAATTAGTAAGAGCATACGTTTTAGGTAATAGAAAAAAAATCTAAAAACTTTACATATTGTATTACAAAGTGCTACAATAATATTGTATGAATAAAGAAAAATCAGCTTTCAGAAAACATGAGGTTTTAGAAAACTACGAACTTACAAAGTTTGAGTACAACGACCTTATGACTCATAAGCACATGTACGATACAGAGTATCAAGGTACTACTTGTTTTTTCTGCGGTAGTTTTGTTATGTACCCAGTAGTGTTTGATTATCCTAACGAAAAACGTAAGTTTAATGCAGGTACAGATTGTGCAGAAATGGTACATCAAGGTTCTAACTACGAAGCATTAAAATTACAAGCAGCTAAAGCAAGAGAACGTGCAAAAATACAACAAGCTTATTTAGATTCTATAGAAGAATTTAAAACAGATTATCCGCAGTTATCACAAGCAGCAGAATACTTCAGTCAAGAAAACTTATTGATTAGCGATGTATATGACAAAGCTAAGTTTGGTTTAACAGAAAAGCAAATAGCATTCTTAGAAAAATTATGTTTAGAGGACTGGCAAAAAGAAGTTGATGCGTTTGCAAAACTTATTAACAAAGCAAATGTACCAGCTTTAGAAGTTGGCGAGATAACTACAGAAGTTACAATAAGTAAATACTATTACAAAGAACAAGCATTTTATGGTCAAGAAAAAGCAATTATAGAAACCAAAGAAGGTCAGACATTGTTTACTGGTAAGACCAAAGCATTAGTGCAATGGTTAAATACAGAAGCGTACTATCCAGAAGATTTTACAGAGTTCTGGGCGCAAGATAAAAAGCAAAGAAAAAGTGATTTAACATGGAACAAAGAATATTATAAAGAAGGTACTAAAGGTATTGCAACACTAGAAGTTACTTATGTTGTTGAAGAAGATAATACAAAAGGTACTGCAAAAATCAAAAACTTTTACCCTATAGAGGAAGTATGATAACGAATTTACAAGGCATATACGCAGAAGATTTAGATGGTTACCCGCCAATACCTCAATCAGATAACTATTTATCTCCAGAGTTAAAGTACATCGGGTTAGCAGCTTTAAATGAAGCTAGGTCAGAAATCGAAAACATGAACATAGGTATAGAAGGTACAGAAGGTTTAGAGATATTTGACCTTGATGTCTACGAACAAGAATTAAAAAAAGATGCAATAGCTAGTTATGCTTTAGCAGGTCAGTATCAATATATAGCTACGCACCAATATAAAGATAACTGCGAATGTAGAGATTGTGTAACTGACAGATTAATAGATTATGGTTTACCAGTTAAAGAAGCATTTGAACTTAGTTACTTACAGAAAACTTATAACAAAAAAGCTGCTTAATCGCAGATTGTGATACAATAGAGGTACTATGACAACACAAAACGTGTATGTAGTTAGAGCAGTAGAGCTTACTGGTCGTGTTTGGAACTATGAATTTAGTTCTGAATCAGAAGCTTTATGTAAAGTCAGAGAGTTAAAAGATTCTGGCGGCTTCATTATCCAACAAACTACTTATCAAAAAGAACTCGTATAATTAAATAATTTTCTTCTAATTGTGTTGCACAATGTGATACAGTCGATATAATTATATTGTAATGATAAATAAGGATGGTAAAAAAATGGCGAAGTTGTTTGTTGTTAAACCAGTTTTAGGTAACAAGAAAAAAGCGTTTCTTGAAGCTAATGGTTTTACTAAGCAAGCTGGTCAATGGGTCAAGCAAGGTTCTGAACAAGAGCTTAAAGAATTTTGGGATGAAGTGGATGTTTACAAAACACCGCAAGCAAGATTCAAACAAGTTAAGTACGAAGTTGGCGGTATGTACAAGACCAAGACACAAGGTAAGTATGTCCACAATGACATGGATTTAGATTTCTACTTAATGGTAGATAAACAAGAAGAAGTTGCATTAGCAGCGTAAGGAAGGATGGTATGAATCAAGTAATAGCAAAACTCAAAAAACAAATCAAAGAACTCTTAGAAGCTGGCGATTATGTTGGCGCTAAGAATCAATTAGATAAGTTAGTTGGATTAGTGGAAGGAGTGTTGTAATGGTAACGCCAGTAACAGTTAATGACTTAGAACAACAAATTGTAAACCTTAATAACAAGATGGTTTACGATAATCAATTTCATGTTGACTGCAAATATGCACTTGATATTGCTTATGGCGGATATAGATTAGTTAAAAGATACAAAAGTACCGCAGAAACTGATGTATCTCCAAGATTAACAAAAAGAGAATTATCCGAGTGGATAAAAGCATACGATAAAGGTATTAATGCAGTATTGCATAATATCAAAGTATGGGATTACGAAAGACTATTGTAAAGGAGAATAAATGGCAAAAATTAAAAATGAAACTGAAAAATTACAAAATCCTCTATATCGAAAAATTAGAGCAAAAAGTTTAGGAGAACTTAAAATCCTTAAAACTGCATTAAACACTATTATTGCTTATGACTTGCATCAAGATGTTTTAATTAAAACAGAAGAGTTAGTCGCACAAGAAATAGAAAAGAAAAAAGAAGAAACATATTGTGAGTGCGGTTGCGAAAAATAATTATAGTCATTTTGACTATTAATATCACAATGTGATACAATAATAATGTAAGAAAGGATGGTAAAAAGATGGATGAAAAGTTAAAAAAACTTTTTAAGAAATCTCCAGCGTTTAAGAAATTCGCTGACTTCCTTGTTACCAAAGGATATACCTACGAGCTTGTAGGTACATTAGAAAAAGAGATAGACACAGAGCGAGATTCTAGCGAAGGTGGATTACTTCCTAGAAGTTTGAGCTTCTATAAATATCCAGCTGATGTAAAGATATTCAAAGGCGACAAAGAAGTTGCGTATGTCAAGATGGCATTTCGTGCTGGTTATGATTACAAAAAAGGTAAAGATGAAGGCACAATGTCTTATTATCAGTACGAAGAGCTATTTAAAGCTGGTAAATTATCTGGAGAGAGCATAGACAATACAAAGCTAGAGCTAGAGTTTGTCTTATTTGACCGAGATGATTACACAAGCGAAACTTATAGCAAGGAGTATTACCTTAATGAGTATTATTACTTTTACAAATATGTTAAAGGTAAAGCAAAGATGCTAAGAAAAAAAGGTTATGCGTTGACATTTAGCGCAGCAACAGAAATGGTAGAAGAGCTAGAGAGTGGTAGTACAGATTATTACTACGATTTCGCAATAGCAAGTTAGGAGATAATTATGGCGTTTAACGTTATACCAAATATTAAAAGAAAAATATTTGAATCACTCATGCAGGATGGCATGATTACAAGCGTAGAAAACACAAAAAGGTATGAATCTAATAGACCAGTACAAGTTATATCTACGCAAAAGATTCAAAACTGGACTGAAACTGCAATACACGAAGTTGCAAGTATGAAGAAAAAAGGTAAGTCTAACGAAGAAATAAAAGCACATATTGATTCTTATGTTGATGATTTAGGTCAGCAAATATCAGAACAATACGAATTTCAAAAAGCGTTGTATTACATTTACGCTGATATGGCTTACAAACAAATAGGACAATTAGCACCTACAAGTGCTTAGATAGGAGAGTATGTTAAAACTATTTATTGATACATGGATGATTCAGTCATTTGACTGGAGAATCTTTTACGCGATGTCAATATTGTTTGTTGGCTTCTTTATATATCAAGTCAGTAAAATGATTTATATATCAGTTAGATTAAAAATGCTAGAAACAAAATATCAATCTGACATAAGCAGACAACTTGATGATATGTGGCGAAAAATAGATGCTGGTTTAGAAGTTAAACCTAGTAAATATTTAAAGTAAAAAGCTAGCAACGCAGCTAGAGATGCAGAGTAAACACTCCACATGAGCGGCTACTCTAACTGCGTTAATCTATTTTAACCGCATTTGTGAAAGCGATGCTAACATGATTAAATGGAAGCAAACGTTACTTACGATAGATTACATCTTTTTCAATTTGATGAAGAAAATCCTAAAGAACACAATATAGGCGAAATAATCCAAAGCATAAAACGTTTTGGATTTGTTGAATTACCAGTAGTTAATGACACTACTGGTTTTTTAGTTGCTGGACATGGAAGAGTAACTGCGTTGCAATTTATGTATCAAGATGCAGAAGAGCTGCCAAAATACATAGATGTTGAGAAGGACACACAAGAATGGCTAGTTCCTACACTTCACGTTGCATTTGAAACCGATATGGAAGCAAGAGCGTATTTAATCGCTTCAAATACACTAACTATCGATGGCGGATGGAATGAAGCTAAATTACTTGAAATGTTAGCTGAAGTAAGCGCAACAACAGAAAATCTATCTGGTACAGGTTTTGACCAACAAGATATTATGGATATGTTACACGCTAACGACAAACCATTAACTTTTGATGATGAAATGGGTCAAGAAACAAGTTATGTAAAAGTAATCGTTGAAAGTAAAGAACACGCACAGAATACAAAAAAAGAACTAGAAGATTTAGGTTATACATGCAAGATAGTAACGAATACGAAGTAGCTTTACCAGATGAAATAAAAGAAGCGATGCAGATATATATATCTTTTCTTACTGCTAATTTTGCTTATGAAGATGGCATAGATGAGATAGAGTTTAAAGTTTTTAGAGAATCAGTTACAGATGGCATATTTATGAGTGGAGATGTACCAATTATGGAAAGAAACAATAAAGGTATAACTGGTAATCACTTTTTTAACGCTGCGTGCATAATGATGACAGATATGTTATATAATGCAACAAGCGGCAATATTCCACAAGCGCAGCAGGTTCTGCGAGATATGGGATTAGCGGTAGTAGCAGATAGCTAACACTTAACAGGATTAAGTGGTTAACGTAACAGGAGTACGTAACGATGGCAGGCAGACCAACAAAACTGACAAAAGAATTAATTGAAGAAATAGCACAATATCTTCGTGCAGGAAATTACATCGAAACAACTGCTGCTTTAGTAGGTATTCATCGAGATAGTATTTATGAGTGGCTTAAACGTGGAAACGCTGAAATAGAACGTGTATCTAAGTCAAATAGAGCAAGAATACGCAAAAGGGAAGAAATTTTTGTTGAATTTACCGACACAGTAAAAAAGGCACAAGCACAAGCAGAAGCAATGTTAGTTGGTTTAATAGGTCAAGCTGCACAAAAGAACTGGACTGCTGCTGCGTGGCGATTAGAACGTAAATATCCAGATAAATGGGGTAGAACAGAACGTAATGTTGCTACTGCACAAGATGACCCAGTAAAAGAACTAGCACAACAAATACAAGATTTAAGAAATGATAAATCTACAGAAGGGTAAACAGTTAGATTCTATTTTAGATTCAACTGCAAGAATTAACATCTGGCAAGGTTCAGTATCTTCTGGTAAAACAATATCTTCATTAATCCGCTGGATAGAGTTCTGCCAGACTGGCGCAAAAGGTAACTTACTTATGATAGGTAAGACTGAAAGAACGCTTAAACGTAACGTAATTGATGTTTTATCTGAATTACTTGATGGTTCTGGAAGCTTTATTACTCGTACTGGTTCTGGAGAAATCCAAATAGGTAATCGAACTATCTATATTGTTGGCGCTAATGATGAGAGAGCTGAAGCAAAAATACGTGGTTTAACACTTGCTGGCGCTTATGGAGATGAAGTTACATTATGGTCAGAATCATTTTTTCAGATGCTTTTATCTCGTTTAAGAGTACCTAACGCACAATTATTTTTAACAACTAACCCAGATAGTCCTAATCATTGGCTTAAAAAGAACTTCTTAGATAGAGAATCACAATTAGATATAAAGAATTTCGCATTTGAATTAGATGATAACCACACATTAGACCCAAAGTATGTAACTGCTTTAAAAGCAGAATACGCACCAGCTAGTAGTTTATGGTATCGAAGATTTATTAATGGCGAGTGGGTTATGGCAGAAGGCGCAGTTTACGATACCTTCCAGAGAGATTTAAACGTTGTATCAGAGCTGCCAAAAATGAAAGAATATTACGTTGGTATTGACTATGGCACAACTAATCCATTTTGTGCATTGTTAATTGGCGAAGGAGTAGATAACAACTTATACGTATGTAAAGAATATTATTATGATTCTGCAAAAGGACAGAAGCAGCTATCTGATGCTGAATACTCCAGAGAACTTAAAAACTTCTTAATAGATTATGATGTACGCAGAATATACGTTGACCCATCCGCAGCTTCTTTTATTACACAATTATGGAGAGATAATCATTTAGGAATTAGCAAAGCTGATAATAATGTTCAAGATGGTATTAGAGTAGTGTATAACTTATTAAGTTCAAGAAAACTATTAGTTCACAATAGTTGCACTAAACTAATAGAAGAAATTGAGAGTTATGTTTGGGATGTTAAGCAGCAAGAACGTGGCGAAGATAAACCATTAAAACGTAACGACCATGCAGTAGATGCGTTAAGATACGCATGTATAAGTTTAGGCGCTATTTGGCGACATTGGATTAGTAGGAGTGATTAGTGTATAACAAGAAAGGTTATAAAAAAGCTAAAAAATCTAAAGGCAAAAAGAAGAAGAAGTAAATGCTTAGATTACCAGAAAATGGTTCGGCTTATCCGCCAGAGAACCACAAACATATTTTTAGAGTTTATCAAGAACATAACGCATGGCATGCTGGCGACCCAGCAATCCTTAGAAAAGTTTATGCTGATGTACCACAAGATTACAGACCAAGAAGATACATGTTCTGGACACGTAAAGGCGCAACAGAGCTGCAAATTGATAGACACCAGTTACACGTTCCATTAGCTGGCGATATAGCACAAACAAGTGCTGATTTATTATTTTCAGAACCACCTAATTTTGTTATTAACGATAAAGATGCAGCTGAATCAGATGTTTTAAATACACAAGATAATTTTGATGATTTAATAAGAAAATGCGGATTAAAGAATAAATTACTAGAAGCTGGCGAAACTTCTTCTGCATTAGGTGGCGTATTTTTAAGATTAGTTTGGAATACAGAGTTTATGAGCAATCCTACAGTTCAAGTTGTATCTCCAGATAGAGCAATTGCAACATTTATGTATGGTCAATTAGTTGCAGTAGGTTATGTAACTGAATATGAATCTCCAGATGGACAAAACTTTTATAGACATATTGAGCATCACGAAGATGGTTTAATACATCACGCATTATACGAAGGCACTAAGTCAAATATTGGAACAAGAGTATCTTTAGATAGATTAGCTGAAACTGCTGATTTAGAAGATGAGATTAGATTACCATTTGATTCTTTAGCTTCAGTCTATGTACCAAATCAAAGACCACTTAGAAGATTAAAAGGTTATGAGTATGGTAGGTCAGACTACGATGGCGTAGAAGGATTATTTGATGCAATCGATGAAGCTTATACTTCATGGATGCGAGATGTCAGATTAGGCAAATCAAGAATTATTGTACCTACAGAATATTTAGAGAGAAGGGGTCGTGGTCGTGGCGCAGCTTTTGATGTAGATGCAGAAGTATTTACTGGATTAGAAATAGACCCAAACTTTCAAGGTAAATCAATAGAACCAGTACAGTTCCAGATAAGACACGAAGAACACAAGACAACAGTTATGGAATTGATAGATAGAGCAGTTACTGCTGCTGGTTATAGTCCACAGTCTTTTGGTATCAATATCGAAGGTAGAGCTGAATCTGGTACTGCATTAAAACTTAGAGAACGTAAATCATTTACAACACAAGGTAAAAAACAAAGATACTGGACACAACCATTAGAAGAGATATTAGAGAAGCTTCAGATACTAGATGTAGAAATATTTGGTAAACAATATAAACCACTTAAATTACGTATTGAGTGGCAAGATGCAGTTCAACAAGATGTTAGAGAATCTGCAACAGTTATCGAATCACTACACAGAGCGCAAGCTGCTTCACTTGAAACTAAAGTTAGATTACTTAATCCAGAACTTACTGAAGAAGAAGTTGCTGAAGAAGTCCTTAAAATTGCAACTAACTTTAATTTGGCAGACCAGAACGTTACTGACATTTTAGAGTTACCATAATGTTATGGTCTATGACCCAGCATATAATGAGCAGATAGCAGACACTTACGCAGAAGTCTTTAGAGATATTAATGATTTCTTAGTAGAGATAACTGCTGAATCAATTTTAGAAGGTAAAAATTACGATGGTTCTATTGAGAACTGGCTTGCGTTTAAACAAACTCATTTAAAAAGATTAACAGAACAAGCTAGTAAAGCTGCTGATGATGCTTTTGGCGCAATTATACCATCAGTAAAAGGCGCAGTAGAAGTAGCTTATAGCATTGGAGAACAAACCGCAGTTGCTGAATTACTTAGTGCTGGAATACAAACTGATGTATCTGGCGGATTTCAAACATTAGCTGAATATTCTATCGATGGATTAATAGATAGTATTGCTAATAGATTTCAGAAAAGAGTTAACAAACTTGATATTGTAAGGTCAACAAATGATGTTTATGCACAAGTTACTGAAAGCGCAGCTGCATTAGTTACATCTGGCGTTGCAACATTAGAAGAAGCAGTAGAGATAGCAGTAGATAAATTCTTAGATGAAGGTATTAAATCAGTTAACTTAGGCAATCGTAAAATGCGATTAGATGCTTATGCAGAAACTTCTATTAGAACAATATCTGGTAACGCACAAGTTCAAGGTTCTTTAGATAGATACGAAGATGCAGACCAATATCTTAGTTGGGTATCAGACAGTCCTATGGAGTGCGAACAATGTAGAGAGTGGGAAGGCAAGATACTTAGAACCACTAATGATTTAGAGAAGCTGCCAGAAAAATATCGTAATTATCCAAGTTTAGAAACTGCAAAAGCTGATGGCTTATTTCATCCTAACTGCACACATAGTTTACAAGTTTACATAGAAGGTTATTCAACTCCACCTAAAGATACCAATGATGCAGCTAATGAAGAACGTAGAAATAAAATACGTAGATTACAAAGATTAGAACGCACAAATAAACTTAAAGAAAAAATCTATAAAGCTGATGGACAGACTAATCGTGCTAAAGGCGCTAGAGAAAGAGCTGCTAGATACAGAAAAGAGCGCAGACAGTTTGAAGCGCAAATAGAACGTAAATCTTTAGGATGGTTTACTGGAGAAGATAGATTACGTAGATTAGCAGAAGCTAATGGTATTAAACCAGAAGTTTTAGAAGCTGCTCAAGGTAATTTACCTAGATTAAATAAACTTGCAGCTAAAACTGGATTTGACCCACGACTTGTTAGTACACAGGTAAGAAAAGGCGTAGCAGATACACAATTACCAGATATAAAAGATTTTGATGTAGATAGTTTTGATGATTTAACTATCGCTGAACAAAAATCATTACGACTGCAATATAACAAGTATTTTGAAGGCGAGTTTGGTATTATGAACCAACTTGAAGCAGAAGGTAAATTTCACAATCCACCAACGCTTCCAGAAAATGTACAGAAGTACAATAAATCACAATTTGATAAATGGATAGAAAAAAATGGAAGTAAGTATTCTAATGAGTATGGTTCATGGGAGTGGAATACTAAGAAAAATAAACCAGATTTTATTTGGAACGATGCACTTGAAGCAAACACATGGACACCAGAGATAGAACAATTTTTAGCAGAAGCTGAAGCTGCTGGTGCATTAAAAGACAAAAAACAAGTTGTAGCTGGTGGACTTCCATCTTCTGGTAAAACATTTACACTTGCTAATAAAGCTAAAGACCCAAGTCTTAAAACTTATAATTTAGAAGAATATGTAACAGTTAACCCAGATGATTTTAAAACAAGAATTATATTTAGAGATTACGCATCAAAAACAGACCAAGCAATAGACAAGCTTATGAGTGATACGTTTATTAATGATGATAAGTTTGGCGCTGGTTCTGATTTAGGATTTACTAATCCAATAATGAAAAAACTAAAAATACACCATCCAGAGATTTATGATGAAGTGTTTGGTAAAACATTTGATAAAAGCACTCTTACAGAAATAAGAGAAGGAATAGCATCTAAAGTAGCAATAGGAGATACTGGCTTATTTGGCTACGAAGCTGCAAACATACTCCACGAAGAATCATCTGCCATGACAAAAAAAGCACAAGATTTAGCTTCAGATGCTGGCTACAACATGATTCACGATGTAACTATGGGTTCTGCAAAACCAATTAACTTAGTAGATGATTTAGTCAATCTAAAAAACTATGACCCAGCAGAGGTTATGTTCATTATGTACACAGAAGAACAAGCAAGAGCAACAGTAGTAGATAGATATATTCGTGGTAACTTTACAAATTTAAGCACAACTGGTGGTCGTGGTGGTCGTTACGTTATGTCAAGTGTTATCGATAGTTCAACAAAGAAGGTAAAAACAAAAGCTGGATTTAAAAACAAAACACAAGATTTATTAGGTCGAGATGCAGTAACAGACAACGAAGTGTTTTTAAATGAATTATTACAATCTGACAATGTATCAACAGATTTAGATGATATACAAATAATTAACAGATATTCAGATATTGACCCAGCAACTGGTCAAGCTAAGGCATATCGTATTGAATTAGAGCTAAAAGATGGCAAGATAGTGGCTAAAAGAAGCAGTAGGGGAGTGGATGGACTAGCAGTTGTTACTAAAGAAGCAGAACCTACGATACAAGGTAATAGAGCTGGCAAAAATGATGTAGATACAATATTAAATAATCAAATAGATAATTTAGATAAAGGCGTTGAAAGTTACAGAGCTAACCCAGAATATGTTAAGTCAATAGAAGCAAGAAAACAATATTTTTATGATTTAAAACAAAGACCAGATGATGCTGGATTATATGTAATTGCTAAAGATAAAGGATATACTGGCAAACCAGAAACAGTCAAAGACATTTTAGAGCTTACTGATGGTAAAGGCGCAATAGCAGCAAATAGCGTAATAAGACTTGATAGTGGAGAAAAATTAAATCAAGATGTACTTGTATTTCGTGGTTTATCAGATTCAGTAGATGTTGACCAAGCTAAGTGGCAATTAAAAAACACCAAAACAAAAGCTGGTAATAGAGTTAATCAAATACAAAAAGCAGTAAGTATTTCTACAGATGAAAGAGTTGGCGTTGTAATGACAGATGTAGGCATACCATTTTATAACACTACTAAAGCAAGTAATACTATGAAAAGATATGTAAATAATTTAGGAATACAAATGGATACTAAATTAATAGATGCAGATTCTATGGTAGATGCGCAACGAAGTTGGGTATCATGGGCTAAACAAGAAATCGCAGCTGGTAACTTAAATGACTTAGATGTAACATACGTTGATTTAGTTGCTGATTTTTCAAACAACTTTCAAAACAAACATGGTTCTGGAGATTTCATAGAACTTACATTATTCAACAGACCAGAATTTCAAGAGTTTTATGATGAAGAGTTATTTAAAAGAGGTATTGGAGTATCTCAAAAACAAATGCCACCAGTTATTAAAACTGGTTTACAGATGCACGAAGAGTTTATTAATGGAGAATATTACGCAGGTAATGGTATATATGGACAAGGTACATATACAGATACACAATTGTCAATCGCAAATATGTATGCAAATCAAGATGATGCAGTTGATGGATTTGGAAAAGGTGGCGTAGTTCAAGCTATAAAAATAAAAGCTGGTACAAAAATGCCAAGTGAAAAAATAATTAAAGAAGTTGCATTTGATACTAACCAAAAAATGAAAGCTATATATGCAGAAAATAATACTGGTAGATATAATGCAGAGCGTGTTAAAATATGGAGAGAGCTAAATAATACTGCTTTAACAGATATTGGCAGAAGATTAGCTGCGATGGGTTATCAAGCTTACGATGTAAGCGTTTTAGACAACTCAAAAACACATATAGTTATACTCGATAGAACCGCAGTAGTAGTAGCGGAACAACCAGTTTCAATAAATGGCACTTTACAAATGCCAGAAAAATAGGAAAGACAATGGAAGGTATATCAGCAATAACAAGTAGGCGATTAGCAAAACTAAAGACATTGCTGCCACCAGAAGCTGCGATAGAATTATCGCAACATACAATCGATGGCGGTAATCCAGAGTTATGGCTTTTAGATTATGAAAAGAAGCTACAAGGTAATCGTGTACTTAAAGAAGGAATATAAACCAACTAATTATAAAATATAAGACAAGGAGATAATATGGCAGCATCAACTGGCGGACAGTTGTTTATGACTTGCAAGCGTTATGCCGCTAAAGAAGCATCATGGGATGATGTGATGGCAGCTGCAAAAAAACATAAACCAACTTATGACAACGCAGAAGTATCTGATGACATATACGAAGATGACAATGTATATTCGTTGACTGACTTAAAAGACTTCGTATTCTTACCGATTAGTTCAAAAGAGAAAAAGATACTAAGAGATTACTTCAATCAATAGTAAACTAGAACAATGACAATTCAAGTAGGCGATGCTAGAGCAGACATCAAGGTCTTAAACATATATCAAGAGATAGAAAGGGAAGGACAAGCATTTTATGTTTGTAAAGTTCAGTACAAGTCAACACATACTGGTATTGGACATAAACGTTCTATTTTAACTAGAAACAATCAAGGCGAAATTGTTGAGTGCGGTAATGTTAAAAGAATCGATGATGCGGCAAATTACGATAACATCATAGATGCTTATTTAGAAACTTATGGCTAAATCAAAAACAATCAAATGCAGAACATGCAAACAACCAACTAAAAAGGTTATATCTGGAGATAAGAAAGCTGGTTATCTATGTATGTCAAGTCGCACAATGTGCAGCAGTTCATTAGAAGTAAATTTTTACGATGAAGAAGAATAATAATCAAAGCGGTAAAGATTTAGTTCAATGTAAAGAGTGTAATAATTACTACTATCCAGTAACAGAAAAAACTTCTTGTAAACATTTGTATATGTAACACATAGTGCTACACTATCCTTGTGAGAAAAAAGGATGGTAAAAATGGCAGAAGATATTTGGGATAAAAAAATCAATAAATTTTGCGCTGCTTGCGAAAAATATATTGACTATAGCGTTAATGAAAAACTAGAGCAAGGTTGGATGGAGTGGGCAGTAGAACCATTTGAAGGCGTTTACGCTTGTAGTTATGAGTGTGCTTACGATATTGAGTTGAACTACTAATGGCTACTAAAGAAAACATATTGCAAAAATACGTTAAAACTTTTGTTGATGAATCAGAGAAGTTTGACAAAGATACAGTCTTTAACTTCGAGATTACTCCAGAGAGTTTTGAGTATGTCGATTCATTTATAGATGCAGATGGCTACAAATCAATGACACATATCATGTCATGTGATTTTGATAAAATTGTATGGTACTGCGGTCAAGTGGATAATCCAGAAGAGATACACACTTTACTAATAAAAGCAGATTTTCAAAATCAAGATTCTAAATGGTATTTTGATTTCTTTGAGTACATGGCATACGCAGCTGCAAAATTTGAAATTGGAGTATTTGATTCACTTGCAGAACACAAAAAAAATGGTTCAGAAAAGTGCGATTTAGAGTATTGCAACATGCACACACAAAAAACGTAATTTGGCATAAATATCACAATGTGATACAATGGTATTGAAAGGATGGTTACGTGAGCAAAAGCGATTTTGAAAAATTCGTTGAGAGTGGCGAATGGTACTTAGATACACAAGCACCAGATTATAAACAAAAACTACATGCTGATGTTCTTCAAAAGCAGACTCCGCAAGACCAAGCTGATGTAGAACAAGAAGAGGATTGGTTCGAGGAAGAGTAATGGCAGGTTATCAAAGCAAGTACAAAAACTATGTTGGCGGTAAATATGGTCAAGAAGGTTTACAGGAAATGGTCGATGTCCACTTCAGACAACTTGCTACGAAACTTGAATTACATGGTCTAACGCCAGAGTTCAAAAAAGAACTGGCGTACTTAACAAAAATATATAAACCATTTCTAAAGAAGGGAGAATAAATGAATAAAGAAAAAGCACTAGAACATTATGTAACAAATTTACATAAAGCATTGGGATTAGTTCACGTTACTGATGGCTTTTACTTAAAGACTTCATTGGTAAATCATAAACTTGATGTTATTGACAGAATATCAGAACTTATAGATTTAGTTGAAAAAGAAATAGAAGGAGAATAAATGGCTAGAAAAAAACCTAGAACATATAAAAAACAATACAAGCTAAAAGTAATTGAGCATCGTACAGTAATGGTAGAAGCTGATACTGAACAAGCTGCTATTGATTCAGTAGAAGGCAACAAAAATTATGTTGTTGGTACTGCTAGACAATTACGTGAAACTAACGAGCGTGGTCAGTCCAGAATAATTCCAAGTAAGGTAATTAAGAGAACTGCAAAAGTTATTGATGTGCAAGATTCTGCTGATGTGATTGAAGCAAGAGTTAAAAGACAAATTGCTTATGAAGCTGGTCAAGTTCTATGTACTACTTGCGGTAAGACAAGAGCTAAACATCACTTCTATGAAAGATACGAAGATTACTATTTAGGTAAAGAAGATGAACACGAATATACCACAGTAGAAGGTATGAAGCGTTGGTTTGAGATGAACAAAGAAATCAATAAAAAGTATGGACATAGTAACAAAACTGAATTTGATAAAGAAGATATTAAGCGTTTAAAGAAATTCGGTATAAGCGTTGCATAAACTGATACACTTGATAAACTATAAGTGTATGTTGAAAAAGGATGGTAAACAATGAACAAAGGAGATTGCGTTAAAGCTGGCTTCGATGCGTTCATGGATGTTCCAGTCAAAAACAAGTGGCAGTTCAGATACGTAATTGCGTTGCGTGAGATTATGCCAGAGTGGTATGGATTCCATGTCGTGTTGCTTAACAAGATGACTAATCAGATTATAGATGCTTCTATTTCTGCTAAAAATAAAAATGGCGGAAAGAATCTAATTATGAATTACGATGAGTGGGTCAAGCAAGATGGCGTTCTAGTCGATGGTAAATACACTTATGTTGAGTGGACATTTCAACAATTAATCCAAGAGTGGATAAAAGAAGGCGACTTCTTAGAAATCATGCCAATAGCTTATGAGCGTTGGGATTTGCAAGGTAAGGACAAACAAAAAGAGTGGAATAAATTATTTCCAGAGTTCAAGAACTATGCAGAATACATGAAGGATTACTTCATACCAACATTCAAACCAACTGAACACAAGATGATGGCACAGATGGATGCAGCAGTAAAAGGAAAGGCAAGCTTAGTATGACTAAATTATCAGAAGGACAATTAGATAGGAACGAAGGATTCGATGGTCTAATTAGAATCTTTAATTCATTAGAAATTAATCATACAGACTGGATTATAAAAGAAACTAAAAAAGAACGTGGCGGATTCGAGTTTACGCTGCCAAGTGCTGAAGGCGAGATATATCTTAATTGGTCAGATTTGTACCAAGTAGATGTAACTTTTGTAAAAACAAAAAAACAATTTAACGAAGTTTGTTTTGTTAATGATGTAGAAGAAATCATTAGAGTATTAGAAGAGCAACGACTTCGATTTGTTGGTGGTCTAAGAGATATGTTAAAAGAAGCGTTTAAAGCTGAAGAAGAATAATTATTTATTTAGTTGCATTAGTATCACAAACTGCTACACTTTAAGTATATGAAAAATAAGGATGGTAAAAAAATGATAAGTGCAGAACTTATTACAAAAGCAAAAAAAGCATTTTCACTTGAAGATGCAGAAGCATTTGACCAAGCTATCGTTGATGGCAGGTCTTTAGAAAAAGCGTTACAAATGTTCGCTAAGGACTTTTACGCTGGTTATGCAATTACTAAATGGGTAAAGGAGAATCAATAATGACACAAGCAAGAATACAAAGATTCGCTAAAGGTAAGACTTATAACCTAAGCGAGATTTACGCTGCTAACGAAGCTAGTAAAGAATCATACTTAACTGCGTTAGTTGAATTTATTGGAAAGCTA
>Ga0208645_1000953_pt1 | contig 28093 bp, 36 predicted proteins | sample VirMetDEL_Sep_01_FD_184519 | JGI IMG/M metagenome (GOLD analysis project Ga0208645, IMG submission 184519) | Aqueous microbial communities from the Delaware River and Bay under freshwater to marine salinity gradient to study organic matter... | ecosystem: Environmental > Aquatic > Marine >... | reverse complement strand
TCCTCTTGTTGCAAGATAATTTGAGCTAGGGCTGGTCCAGCTTGCTGTACTCAAATCATAACTAGTGCTTAAATTTACTATTGAATTAGCCTTACCAGAAATAGCTAGAAATAATTTTGACCCGCTATCAATAAATCTTACGGTATATGCATAGACAAACCTGTGTACACATAAAATTGCGTCTGCAGTGCTTGAGCTGAATGAAGGTGAAGCCCAATCATAACGATCAGTAGTACTATAACTTCCGGCGGTTGTTACATCCCATGCCGTACTCATCGACCATTTGCTAATGCGGTAATTGCTGTAACCTCCTACGATAAAAAATAAACCGTTAGGGTCTATATCAAAACCATAAGTCGCAAAAGGATATGGAGGATTTAGATCTTTATAGTCACCTGTTGTAAAAGTAGCGTATGTAATATCCCATGCATTAGCTGCAGGTATGTCAAATTGATAGATTCTTTCAGTGGAGCTACAAATAATAAAGAATCGTGTTCCATCAGGTTTCCAGTTTACTTTATATGGGCTAGTTAGTGCACCTCCTGTAAGAGTATTAACATCAAGCTGTTTATTGCTATAAGTTACTGTACCAAGATCATAAGAAACTGATGCGGAGTATTGATATAGTTTGTCACCAGTTAAGCCAACCATGTAAAATTTTGACCCACTATCTCCCCACGCTATTCCTCTTGGAGCAGAATTTTGAGAACTAACAGACAAGCTTTTGTTAGCATAACTTAAAGTTTTAAGATCATACGCTGTGCCTAAAGTGTATTGACGGATTGTTTTATCTGTATTTGTTAAAAACCAAGCTGTTGTTCCTGTTGAATTAAAAAGAACATCGAAAGTAGTACCGGGATTTGAAGTACCTGTTAGATTGGCTATTCCCTTAAAAGTTACTCCATCTCCAATTGTGTTAAGGCCAGAAAGATTTCGAACAGGAGTAGTCGTACCAAGAGAAGTTGTTGAAATATCCCATGCAGTACTTAAAGAAAATGATGCAGCATGATTTATTCCAGTGTCATGACCTGTTCCTAAAAATAATTTATCTCCAGTTGGCGACAATGAAATAGTAGTTAGAGGACCTAAAAGATAAAAGTCTGCGACTGTTGTGGTCGTTAAGGTTGCCGTACTAAGATCCCATGCTGCGCTTAATGTGTATCTAAAAATAGATTGTTGTCCATTTACTGATGAACTTGCACTTGAAAAATAGTTTGTGACATAAAGTTCTCTTCCATTAGACTTAAAATAAATATCTCCAAGGTAACCATTGGTATTAGAAGACCATAATGTTTTAGTTTGCGCAAGAGTACCTGTGCCTACATCAAACGCTGTACTTAATGTATATTTATATATAGCTACATCAAATTGATCTGCAACAAAATAAGAAAGTCCATCGTGTGATAAATAGTGACCAGTTGGGCTATTGTTTGTGTTAGCGCTTGCGTCTATAAGACTAAGCAAACCACGATCATTTGTTGCTGTTACATCTAAATTTGTAATATCATAATCACTTGAAGGTGACGATCCACTGCCTTCACCAGCAGAAGCAACTAAAGCATTTTGAATAAACATTATGCGTAACTCCCGGCGTAAGCGCCAAATAAACTCGTATTATTTTTCCAGAATACTAACACATCGTCATCTGTTAAGGTTGGTGCATAATTACCAGAAGAAGATAGCCATGTTGTTCCAGCAGGCCAATTAACTGTATGGCTACTACCACTAATCATATGAATAACAATTGATTCACCAGTAGACATTGAATCAGTAAAGCTAGTGGTTGTAGATATAGTTCTTGTTTGAATTCCTCCATACTGTGGATCAAATTGTGTTGTACTTAATGTAAATGCTGATTGTTTAAAAGCATTTCCGCTAACTGTACCCTGACTATCAACATGTATTCTTTCAAAAGGTCCGGCGGCAATTCTAACAACATATGAATCGCCAGAATTTCCATTAATTGTACCAATAACTGTATTACCATTTCCCGTAATATCCTTACCTGCATTAGTACCAACACAAACATTAAGATATCCGCCTACATTATTGAAAAGTGCTCCTTTGCCAACGGCGGTATTACTATATCCACTTGTATTGCTTCCAAGGGCATTAATGCCAACTGCAGCATTAGTATTTGCGGTTCCATCGTCATTGCTTAGGCATCCTGAACCTAAACCAACGGATGAATCATCGGAATAACCATCTGTTAGTCCATTAATACTTTCTGCGCCACCAGTATTTGCTTGTAGTGAAATAATACCATTGGCAGAGTCATAAGTTAATACATCACCACTGGTAGCACTGGCTTGAAGTCCAGGGATTCGGAATCGAGTAATATTTGCATCACCTAAGGTAATCTCATTAGAAATATTTGTAGCAGATACCTGAGCATTATGACCAATTGCAATAACATTGGTACCTGTAGTTAATGTATTAAGTGCTTGGTAGCCTAAGCTTACGTTATTGGCTCCGCTTGTACAGGCATAAAGAGCTTGGTAACCTAAGCCAACATTGTTATCTCCTGAACTTGAATAAAGAGCTTGGTAACCAACACCAACATTGTTATTACCATCATTATTGGTTCTTAAAGCACTAACGCCAATAGCAATGTTTCCGCTGCCATTGTCATTGCTAAGTAGTGCGCTTTCTCCAAAGGCACTATTAGAACTTCCTCCTTCATTAAATCTAAGGCTCGAGTTTCCTACTGCTGTGTTTGCAGTTCCGGTTGTAGTATCTCTAAGCGCTTCAAAACCAACTGCAGTATTTACATTAGTTGTACTTCCTGAAGCGGTTGTTAATGCTTTGTGGCCAATTGCAACATTACCGTAGCCTCCGGTAATTGAATATAATGCTCGATAGCCAATAGCAAGATTGTCATCACCATTTTCGTTGGCGTAAAGTGTTTCATGTCCAATGGCAATATTGTCGTCACCATTAGTAGCTGTATATGCAGCATCTTTGCCAATACCAATATTTCTATCGCCTGATGTATTGCTGTAAAGAGCCCTATATCCTAAAGCGGTGTTATAAAAACCTGAAGTGGTAGAAGCAAGGCCGGACGTACCAACTGCAGTGTTTGCAACACCTTGTACAAACGCTCCAAGTGCATCGTTACCAATACCAATACTGCCGCTTGTGCCCGTTGCGGCATATAAAGCTCCGCTACCTATGGCGATGTTTTGATCGCCCAGGATATTTGTATATAGGGCTCCACTGCCTACTGCAATATTTGATTCACCGTCTACGTTTGAATATAAAGCCTGAGGACCAACGGCAACATTAAAGTTTCCAGTTGTATTGCTGTTTAAAGCTTGATAACCAACAGCAGTAATACCTGATCCATCTGTGTTGGCTACAAGCGCTCCGGCACCAACAACAGTATTTAATGCAATGCCGCCAGAGCCTTGCCCAACAGCTACTGAGTTAATTAATGCATCACCGGAAACTTGTAATTTTTGATTGCCACTTGAAGTAGAAGTGCCGATCAGTACTTTACCTGAGCCTTCTAAACGGAAACCTTCAACGCCACTTGCAACAAAACCTAGTTCATCATCACCTGGTCTGTATAATCCAACAGTTGTGTCGTCAATAAAGGTAATAGATGGATTTGCTGCAGTCCCGTCACCAAACAATCCACTGGTAAAGACGCCAGAGACACCAGAAATAGTACCTGTGACAGTAATGCCACTATCAGCAATTGCCGCTAAACCAGAAACATCAATTGTTGCATCAGCTTCATTCCCGGTGGTGCCAGTAGTGAACGTAATTTGGTCAATTTTTACAATGCCGTACTGCTTTGCCATCTATCTACGACTAATTTTTTCTTTATTCTAATCTATGTTATTACGGAAGAATCACTAATGGACCTTGAATAGTAAATCCGCCATAAGTAACATTGACGCCACTTGCGACTCCAGTAACTTGTAAATTATTTGTTTGCACTGAACCTGTCGTAGCAATAGCTGCACCAGAAATTAAAGTATTTCCCACTATTGTTTCACCCGATATTGTACCGCTTTCATTAGAAATAGTTACTCCACTAGCTTGAATAGGACCACTAAACGTAACTAAGTCAGCAAAACTACTTTCACCGGTTACTGTTACTCCTTGTTCAAGTGTTGTTGTTCCTAATACACGGAAATCGCCACTAATTGTTTCGTTGCCAGAAAATACAAGAGTAGTTGCACTTAAATCATCAAATACACCCGTAGCAAAACGGCCTAAATTTCCTGTAATTGTTGCTCCAGATAGAGTAGTAAAAACTCCACTTACGCCAGTAATAGTTTCGACATTAATTGTGTCACCAGTAATTGTAGTTCCCGAAAGGTTTTCAAATATACCACTGGCGCCACTAATTAAAACGCCGCTAATTTCAGTAGCACGTAGTAATCCAGTACTCCAAATATTGTTGACATTAAGCTGTTCAATTTCTCCAGTGGCAATATTGGCTGTAGTGCCGCTAATAACATCACCAGTAATTACGGCACCTGAAACATTTTCAAAAATACCAGTTGTTACTTCAGCTCTAAAGCCGGTGATGGTTCCAATTACATTTACATAATCAAATGTTCCTGTCGTAGTTTCAATTGTTTGACCAACAATGGAGTTGCCAGATAATTCAGTTGTATATGTGCCGCTAATTCCGGTTATCGTTTCGACGTTTACGGTGTCTCCTGTAATTACAGCTCCAGAAAGGTACTGATAATTCCCACTAGTGGCGTTAATTGTCGTTCCAGTAACTGTTGTTCCAGTCCAACTATCAACATATAATGTGCCTGTAACGTTTAAATTTTTAATATCGACAGTGCCGGTCGATTCAGCATTGTTTAAATTAACTTGAGTGAATTCACCTGTTACGCCAACAACTGTTTGACCAGATACTAAAGTTGTTCCAGATATATAGTCAAAAGTAGCGTATTCACCTGTAATACCACTGACTTCAAGCTGGTCTACAACTAAAGTGCCACCAAGAAAATTGCCAGATTCAAAGGTAAGGCCAGAAGTTGTAACTGTTTGAGCTGTGACTGAACTGGCCGTAACTGCTGAAGAAAAATTAGCATTAACACTATTTACAACAGTGCCAGTAATGTTCGAAGCAGTAATTATGTTTCCAACAGTTACGCTATCAGTGACAGAAAGACTGTCAGAGAAAGTGCCAGATACAAAAGTAGAATCACCCTCAACGGTAAGATCACCAGTAATGGTGAGGTTACCGCTAATAATGATGTCTCCTGATAAAGATGCAACACCGTAGTATTGATCTAGATAGTTTCGAAACTCCGCAAATGTAAGTTTTTTATTCTTTAATGTTGGGTCTACCTCAAAAACCTTGACTAGAGTCAAAAGGTCTTCATCCACAATGGAAGTTCCATTGACGGATGAAAATTCGGTAATCTTTCTATTAGCCACCTATTTCTCGTCGGTTACATATTTTTCATTTTACTTCATTTTAATTTCTATGCGAGGAAGAAAATCATTAATTCCTTGCCAAAGCAACTGACCGCCAGTTACAATGCCACAGGAAATTACAAATACGATAATAATTTCTGCCACTGTCAAGGGCCGCCTGACGTAAACAACGTTTTGCTGCATGGCAGGAGGAGTCTGAACAGGAACAGAACCTTGGGGTTGTGGTGCTCCAGGTGTAGGCCGTTGTCCCATGATTTGCTGGATAGCGCGTTCTTTGGCAATACGCTTCAGTTCCTCTACTTGTTCAGGAGTCAACCGAGGTTGTTCCTGAGGTTGTACCTGAGGAGGAACACTAGAAGGAACTTGTTGCTCCATAACTACCAATTAATTCGGTTATAGATTAGCATTTATTCAAATAGAAGTGTGTTATGGACAAAGACATCCAAACATGTCTTACCGATATTGCATCTGAACTGAAAGGAATGCGTCACATTCTTTCAGCGATGTGGCACAGTCGTTATTCGCAAGGCGAAACGGATGTTATGAATCCGGAAGCCTATGCGGATGAATACATTTCTATTGAAGAATGCGCAAAACGTTTAGAGCTAACTCCTAAAAAAATTAGGACTTGGATTCAGATGGGTAGAAAAGACCCTTCAACTGGCTGGGTTGAAGGTGTCCATTATGTCAATGTTGGAGTTCCTTCTGAACCAAGGGCAACAATCCGCATTCCTTGGAATTTTTTGATTCAGTCTTTTTCTACAGGGCGGCCACTTACGGCGCATGACTTCAGGATTCCTGGTGGTACTCCTATGTACGTATCAAAATCTCCGCAGAAATTATTCAATGGTTAATCGTTTTACACATATTGAAATAGATATGATTACTCTTGAGAATTATAGAGAGCATCTTACGGAATCTCTGGCAGATCAAGTTGAATTATTTTTGCCTCCTAGTGGTTCTTTTGATAGTGGATGTCTAAGGCGTTACTTAGAAAATATCAAAAGCTACGAAGAGGAAGATGAAAATTCCAACATGACGCTAGCAAATCGTTTACGTCTTGCATTTCAAGATATGCAGCCGGACACAATCTGTGGTAAATTCCCCCAGGCTGAAATTCCATTGAAACGCAGACTGCGTTGCGTAGCCGAGTATTTAATTCGATCTGGCGAATTTACAAAGATTCGAGATGAAAACGGCAAATTGGTTAAAAAACGCGGTATCTTAGGAAAGATGGTGGTAGTCTACAAGCCACTAGATAAATTAAAGGAATCGTTACTACGTCAAGGATTGATCAAGAATGAATAGCCGTAGAGAAAAATTACTTGCTCAACTCGTTGGCGGTGAACTGACTGATGGTAAAGCACGAATGCTTGACACGACCATCAAATTAATTCTTGCAGATATGGGAGATTATTACTGCAAGATGTGGAAGGCAGAAGGTCCGGGTGTCATGGTGTTTCAACCTAATACAGAACGCACGATGTTCTTTATGACATTGAAAGAAATGCATTCAGCAAAAGAAGAGTGCGAACGAGAAGGTAACGGTGATTTGGCGGAAAGTTTTCGTCGTATTTTAGTGGCCGCTCAAAAAATTAATCCTACTGAAAGCGCTGGATACATTATTAACGATAAAGAAGGAATGCGGTTTTTCCAGGTTGAATACAATACTGTAGGCGAAGAAAAAGTTATTTCTGATTGATTGTGGGGAGGCCACACGGAAAACATAGTCATGTTCAAGACCAAGAGTTAATTACGAATTATGACTTAGTTGGTTCAGCACATGCCATGCTTAATGGTATTACGTTAGACGTGGCAAGTTCTGATTTTGCAAATGAGCATGTTGATGCAGATGAATACTACACACCTATTGATGATGGGTTAAATGCCCAGGATTTTCATGGGCGTGTTTATCTGTTTCCTCCCAGTGGTGCGTACTATTGGGATAAAAAGAATGAAAGGTGGAAAAAAACTGAGGTTTCAAACCCTACCCTAATCTCTTCCCATGCCGTTTGGTTTCAAAAGTTATTTAAGGCATGGTATAAACAGCATGTAACAGAAGCTATCTTCTTTAGCAACAACATGGATATGTTTCGTTACGAACAAATTATTTTTGATTTGCCGATTTGCATACTTCGGACTGCTCCAACACTATTAAAGAACAGTAGTAAAGGTGTCACTAACCACAAGACAGGGAGTTCTTTTGTGGTTTACTTACCATCTAATAAAAATCCAGAAAAGGGCATTGACGATTTTAGGAATTTGTATGCAGAAAAAGGCAGAGTCATTTACTAACAAAGGGCAAAGTCATGCATTAATTAGGTATATTAGAAAACAACTGAGTAGTATCGATGGGCATTTTGGCTGACTGGGAGATCGCGAATCTCTCTCGCTTAAAAAAGATGATCAGCCCCTTTACTGACAATCTTGTTAGCAAAGTTGACGATAAAAAAATTCTTAGCTACGGGCTTGGTTCATATGGATATGACATCCGTCTTTCTCCAAGTCAATGTTTGTTGTTTGGCGGTACGCAGCGTGGTGATTGCGATCCCAAGTCTTTTGATCAGGAGATTTTAAAACCTCTAGAGCTAAAAGAAGATGAGAACGGTCAGTATTTTCTTTTGCCTCCTTACGGTTATTGCCTTGGTGTGGCTTTAGAGCGCTTGACACTTCCCAAGAACGTTACCGTTGTTGCAGTAGGAAAATCAACATACGCTCGTTCAGGAATTATGGTGAACATCACTCCAGCAGAAGCTGGTTGGGAGGGCTATTTAACTCTTGAGATTAGCAACTGCACAGGATTGTTTAATCGCATTTATGCTAATGAAGGTATCACGCAACTTCTGTTCTATACGGGGGAAACTTGTGCTGTGAGTTACCAGGACCGGAAAGGTAAATACCAAGATCAACCCGCAAAGGTTGTGTTCCCTACTGTTTAGTAGAACACTTCGCCGCTGAAGGGCCTAGGTTTGTCTGCGTATTTGGTTCCACCAACGGGACCAAATGCCTCACCCATACTTGGTAATGCAGTGCCTTGAATAGAGGCTTGAGACCTAGGCGTTTTCCCTCCGATGGTGGGTTGGTCAATTAGTTTTTTGTTTCGGAACTTACCAGCGGCTTTAGCTGCTTTTACTCGACGTTCAACACTTTCTTGTTTCGCATTTAAACGATCAACAATATCTCTCTCCTCTTCATCAACACGACGCAAATCGATGTCATAGCGGTAGCCAGGACGCAGATCAGATCCTTCTGATCCAGATGTACCGCGTCTAATAGAAGGTGAATTATCTAACGCCATTTAACTAATTTCGCCATGTTAATATTCTATTAGGAATAAATCAAGACATTAATAGCTATGCATATGTCAAACGCTGCTGGATTTTTAGATAGTTTTGTTCAGGATGAAGTGTTATGCCGTTGCCTTGATGAAGAAACTTTTGGGCAACCTATTGCTAATGAAGAAAACGACGTTCCGCTGTATGATCAATATAATCGTGGTTTAGCAGCATGCGAGCAGGGACTCGAACGAACAAATCTAGCACTGGAAGGCAATCAAAAACGTCCGGGACTAACGGGCTACATTCCCTCGATGGAGGATGCAGTAGGGATGGGTGCTCTTCCTCAACCGAAAGCTCTTGTTCTGGATCTGGGCGGTGCGCCAACGAAGGAAATGATGGAACAGTCCAAAAAACGTCGTGGTTTGAGCCGGTGAGTGATAACGAAATAGAGATCAGTGATTGTCCAGGGGGCATTTGTCCTGTACCCTGGGCCACTGATACTAGTGGTGACGACGAAGCTGTTAAGCCCAAAACTCAATGGGATACTTATATCGAAAAGCATCGTGAAGTAGAGAAAGAATTGACACAAGATAATGTCAACCATCCTTCTCATTACACTGCTGGAGATATTGAGTGTATTGAAGCCATCGAAGCGCAGCTAACCAAAGAAGAATATAGAGGCTACTTAAAAGGTAACGTTGCCAAATATTTGTGGAGAGAAAAACAGAAAGGGGGTACTGAGTCCTTACAAAAGGCTCAGTGGTATTTAAATCGTTTGATCGAGCTGGATTAGTCTCGTTGCCGCCAGTCATCAGTGCGTTCCTGGCTGAACCATTCCACAATGTCATCTGCACTCTTAAAACCAGTGCGATGATTTTGTGGGTCTGGATCTCCCAGGTCCATTGCGTTCATAAAGCCGTCTAAGCTGTCGGCTTTCATTTCTGGATTGCAGGCAAGTCTTCTTGCACGGCGCATAATTTCTGCGGCTGATCGATTAGCTTTTGCTAGTTTTTCAGCCCAGATCATATCTTGCAATTTCACTTCTTCTTTATTTGCGATGCGAGAGCAAATAAATTCGAGACGCTTACGGTATTCAGTTGACAGCATTTTCAATCAGAACGGTTGGAATCCTTCGCTTTCTTCATCTTCTTCATCTTCGTCTGCCATGCAGCTGACGGCAAGTTCCATCAGTTCTACTTCGGTAGGAAGATCAAAGTCAATTTGAATATTTTCATCTGACATGATGGCGCGTACAGCATGCCATTCCATCAAGCGTTGATGATAAAGATTAAGCAAGGCTTCGTGTAACTGCTCCCAGGTCATCTCATTAGCTTGCATTTCTGCTTTACGCATTGCAAACTGTAGTTCCAAAGGAAGCGCAAAAGAAGTCGGTTCTATAGATCCTTCCATCGTGTGCTGTTCGCTCTGTTACTTATATTCTAAACCCTGAAGTTAAGGATTTAATTCAAATCATTGTTGGTATACTCCATCCAGAATTCTTCATCTGTCAATCGGAAGTTATTGATGAATTCTGACAACGTATATGGATTCATCTGGTCTTCCAGTGCTTTGATTGCTCGCATCTGAATTGGTGTACCGCAGTAGGCACTGAATGCTTTTAAGAGAATACTGTTTGTCCCTTCTTCTGTCTCTTTGATTTCTTGAAGAAAAAGTTGAATTTCTTCCCTGCGTCTCTCGATGAGGTTACCAATAACCTGATGATTTTCATCAAAGACCCATTGTGAGATCAAATCAATAGTGTGCCTGTAGTCAGAACACTCCATCGAATCTACGATGTGGCTGTATAAAAATCCATGCCACCCAACCGAGTGAATAAACGAAATCAATGCTTGACACATTGAATTGTCTAAAGCGAGTTCTAAGCTATCTAACTGCTCGTAGATAACTTCAACTTCATGCTTTAGGTATTCGAGGGCTTTTTTTCTGCTACAACGTTGCCCTGCTTTAACCTCTGAGCCATCAGGATAAAACTGGGAGCCAAAACCAATTGTGTATGGGTAACCCCCAGTGACAGGATCAGCGTAAGCTTTTTCGTTGAAGCCTTCGTATTTTTTAATTAACTCAATTGCTTCGCTAAAGTCCGCCATGGGGTAACAATAATTACCCCAATAATAACCTACAATTTACTTACCTTGCCCCCTGGACTTTTTGCGTCCATGGTTGGGTTTTGAATGTTTGCCATCTCCTTGACGTGTTTTTTTGGGACGCCCTTCAATATAACCGCCGCCTTTTTTGATCATTTGAGTGATGTAACTCCTACCATTTTACCTTGTGGCTCCAGTATCTGGCACTCATTTTGCTTGGATTTGAATCTTGAGCGTTATGTCTTGCATAGTAGGATTTTTTACGTGCTTTATCTTTTTCGGATTTAGGATTTTTTCCTGCGCCTTTTACGCCTTGTTGTCCAAAACGAATAATTTTTTCTTTATCGCCTTCTTTAGCTAAAACCACATGGCTTTTTGTGGGGTGCCCAGGTGTTTTTACTGGCTTGTTGGGAGTAAGACTGTCCCGTAACTCCTTGCCTTTTTTGTAACCCCTGGCGGCCTTAGCGGCTTTTTTGCGTTTATCAGACATGGTCGTTTAATTAAACTTAAATCCTGCAGTAAACTCACCAAGTAAAGATTCTGCAGCCTTGGATTTAGTGCTAGGACTATCTAAATCTAATGATAAATCAAAGAAGCTTGAATCAGAATCATTCTTTTGTTCTTCATCATCTTCTTCTTGGTCGCTATCTTCATCAGGGAAGAATGATTGAATACTTGCCATTGATGCAAATGGATCACTAAAATCGCCAAAATCAAAAGAAAATCTTTCTCCTTTTGCTGCGGCAGTCAATAAAGCCTCATCATCTCTATTTGCATCGGGCATAAAATTTTCATAAAACTCATCTTCTGTGCCGCTATATCCAGCATTTACAAAAACTTCGTACAGTTGTGTTTTTGGCTTTACTTGGTCAAATGCTTCATCTTCTTCTCTTTGAATGTAAGTAATCCCAAGATTTTTTTGCGTTGGCGTTTCGCGTTTTTCATTAAGGTATTTAATATTTCTACGTATATCTGTTGCCGAGCCTGTTTGCAATGTTTCTACAATGTACTCTTTCAATTCCTCAAGAGAACCTGTAAAGTCCTCCAGGCCTAAATCTTCTAGTACTTTTTCCCAGTCTTCTGGCTCATCTGGATCTAAGCCTTCCAACATTTCATCGGCAAACTCTCTTGGTTTAATAAATTGACCAAATACAGTTCCGGCTTCTAAAGCTTCGTCTTCTAGCGCAGGAAGAATTTCACCATAAATTAAATCTTTAACAACCCCTGCTGTTAAAATGTCTTCTGCTGCATCATAACCTTTGCCTTGACCAATAATTTGAAAGTGCATACGAGCAAAATCATCTTTATTGGTTAAGTCTGAACCAAAACGGTATGCTTGTTGTGCCCATGTTCCAAGGCTTGGGTTGTCTGGATCAATCAAATCATCTGCATTTTCTTTTGCTTTCGCCCAATCATCATTGACTCGTTGGCTTTGTGCAGCATAGCCTTCTTCTCTTGTTGTGTTACCTGTTGGGTTAAAGTAAAAATTAGCATTAAAATGACGATCATTTATTTTTTTAATTTCCTCTATAAATGCTTCCGCTTTTAAGTCTGCAGTTAGAGTTAAAGCATTTAAAAGATCTTGTGTTTGGAAAGGGTTTTGTTCTTCTTGCCTAACATCTATATATTCGACAAATTCATCCATCGATCTGGATTCATCAAAGCGTGGAATTAAATAATCGTTTATATAACTTTTAGCGAAATCTGCTTCAATTTGAATTTTTTGATCTGCTTCTTCTGGAGTCAAACCAAGTTCAAGATTTTCTTGATAACGTTTAGACAAGGTCTCATCAAACCATTCTTGCCAGTTGTAAGCAACATTATTATTAACACCTGTTATTTTTCCAATCCCTTTTTCAAGACTTTTTTCAAACTTATCTCCTAAGGGCAACATGCCTCCCATGCTAAGGTCGCCTAAAAGAGAGTCTTTTAATGTGTCGTTGATATTTATAATTTCATTAAATCCGCCAAACCCACTATATAAATCCAGCATTTCTTCTTTTTGCTTGGCTTTTTTTACTTCATCAACAGCTAGTTTTAAAGTGTCTTGGGCCAGGGAGCCGAATTTTTTAACATCAACGATTGCTTTTTCACCTGCGGCTTGATTAATTGCGTCTTCTAGTTCTGAAATACCGTAATCAACATTAAGGTTGTTTGTAAATATAACTTCTTTGTCTTCATCTCGATTTGACAATCTAAACAAAGCCGCAAATTCGTCTGGCTTTTCAATATTTAAATAATTATCTTTGGCTAATTGTTTCCAATGAGGATCTCCATTTTTAGCTTTTTCCCATTCATCAGCAATGTAAGGAACTTCCAAGAGCCGTTCACTGCTTGTATCTAGATCTACACCTAATTGCCTGTCGCGTAGTTGCTGAATTTCTTGATCAGTAGGTTTCTTTTCTATATATGCATTTGCTTGCGCTGTTGCTTCCACAGGATTGCCTCTATTTCCTGCCTTTTTACCCCGTGTGGTGTAGTGATACAAATAGTAAGAATTGGGACTACCATAACGCTCAGTGATATCAATATTGTCATTATTAACTGCATTATTCCATGTGTCAGACACATTTGTGTATGTTTCTCCGTAATAACTTCCATCGAATTCACCATAAGGAGGCTTAGCGCCTAAGTCAGTATCCCAAGTTGTTAGTTTTTGATCGCGATAAAATTCTTTGAATTGATCTTCTAAATCTTGAGTATCTACTACTGCAGAAGCATTTGTAAGGGCATTGCGTAATGCATCTCGCCGTGCAACATAGTCTCCTCCTTCTGTTGCGGCAGCTGTATTTTTTACGGCATCATATGCAGCATTGATTTGTGCATTTTTTGTATTAAGTGCATTGGCTGTGGCATTCCATTGTGCATGTCGATTATTTCTTTTTTCGTTTTGTTCTCCTTCGCCATCATTTCTATTAAAGTCTTGTATTTTTTCCTCCCAACTTTCGACTGTATCATTCCAAGGGTTGTCCTCACCAGTATCATCGTATGGCCATACGAAACCTCCCGGCCAATAAGAAACACCTGCTTTCCAGTTTGCTTCTTGTTTAGGTGTATACGTACCTGTTATTGTAATTGTTTTTCTTATGTCATTTCCGTTGGGCCTTACGTTAATAATTACAATATCTCGCTTGGCTGTTGTTCTATAGTCATTTCTTCCTGATCGACTAGTTACGATATCGTAATAATCACTATATTGAATTTGCAGTCTAATAGGTGCATTCGCAGGCCAATCATTCTTCGCATTAGTGGGCTCATAAGTAATATCAAAGTCATTTTTTGCAGTGTTATAAACTAAACCCACGGCTCTTTCTAATCAATTTATCCAGTCTATCAATTAAGCAATTTTTAGTGAAGGTGTAGATTGCATGCCTTCGTAGATATCAATGATTTCTTGTTTTGTCCAAGAAATAATTGCGTTGTATCTTTCTTCGGTGTAAAAGTCTTGCTGGCTGTACCAGGTCTTCATGTCCGCACTGGCTTTATTGCAATTGCATCGCTGGCAGCACCCCACCAAATTATTGCGATTGCTAGAGCCAGATTTGTAACGAGGTATTACGTGATCAAGTGATGTAGCAGGTTTTCCACAGTAGGCACAGCTATGATTCCAGGCTTGGTAGATAGATTCTCGGAATCGACGTTTAGCTAACTTAGGGGTCAGTTCAATGAGCAGAGCGAGGGGTTCGTTCTGGTTGTTGAACATGCTATTCAGTTGCCGCTTCCTTATTTTATTATGAGTAAATGTTGATAATCCGTTACAAGGCTAGACAAATGTGCAATAAAGGGTAACTTCAAGAAGTCCGCCCCTAACGATTCATGTCGACAACACCCAGCTGGTGCTCAGCCAACAAGGCTTGCGAAGAGCTTGGCATCAGCAAAGAGACCCTGTTTCAATACCGTGATGACGGCACTCTGAAGCTGGGTCCACACTATGCGGCTTTTTCGAATACTTTTTCCCGTGACAGCTATCGCTGGAACGTCCGTTCAGTCAAAAAGCACCTGCAAAAGCAAGGACTTCTGAATGACGAGCATTTCTATAGTGCTGCTTCCTGAGTTTGTGTGCCAAGATTAAATCAGTAACATTCATACTGATTTGACCAAGGCTGATAGCTTTGTAGTACTCAAGAAGGATTTGATCTAAGCGGTCTTCTAAATTAGAAGGCTGCTTTTCTTTTAAATCAAAAATAATAGCCCACTGTGGATGCAGTGGCTTGACTGGTTTTCTGAGGCGACAGATGTTGAGCGTGCTTTCAGGACCCCATTTAAATGTATAAAGCTCGTCTGGTTTGATCCCATAGGTTGAGATCATGGCATAAACCCAGGCAATGTCCCGAGTTTTGCGATGAGCACTCAGCTGAAAGAACTCGTCAACGATCTGCTGATCGACAGGAGGTTGATAAGTCATTGATCTGGCTTGGAGCTGTGTTCACACCGTAACCATACTGGCTGGGTGCGACCATGGCTAAAGATTCCCTTAATGAGTTAAGCAATGTTTATGTAACAGAGCTTAACAAATATTATATACTAAGCAGGCCCTACCCCGCTTTGGTTTGCCAGCCAAGCTTGTCCCATTGCGAAAATTGTAGATGTCTCTCCACTGGCAAAGGGAAGGTGTACTGTGTCGCCCGCATGGTAAATCGCTGGGTTGCCACTTAGTTTGATTTCACTGCGTCCATATTCTCTTTTGTCAAGAGCACGTTCTGTGTAAACAAAATTACTTTCAACAATGTCGCCAAAGTTTAAATCAGACATAACTATTGTCCTGGTTTTTGTCCAGAGGCTGGAATGTATGCATTACCATTCTTGTCATACATTGTAAAATTTGTCATCTTAATAAAATTAGTTGGGATATTTATAAGCTGCTGCATCATTGGCATCATCATTGGTGATTGACAATTAAAAGGCGGAATGTCTGTATAAGCCAAGCCATACCTGGTTAGCTTTTCAAAAGCTTCTGTTTGTTCTTTTTCGGTACGCCTAACCAATTCTTGTTCCCATTCGGCCATGCTTGTTCCGCCAATTGGAAAGTCAGACGGCTCAGGAGGAAACACATTATCCATGTACTTCATTGCATAGATATGTTTGCAATAACGCTTCTCATCTAAGATTGGACTCCAGAAATCAGTTAGTGATGTGATGCTTTCTCCTGCACTGCTGTAATCGTTGTAGTTAGGTGGTCCATCTGCCTTGGCGCCAGGAATCGATGGATCTGGTGTGCCACGGGTCCAGACAACACCAAAGTCTCTAAACACACCTGGAAAATCCCGGTTAGTATTTCTTCCGTCATGTGTTATATCAGGACTTACACCAGTGCTATCCATATACAAGTCGTAACCAGATGGTGCAATAATATGCATTTGTCTGTCTTCTAGTGCCGAAGTCATTGCTGCATTCATTATTTTGCTAGATCCTGATGATTCTGTCATTACTTCGTAACGACCAGGCTTTAAGATTGCAACGTTTGATCGCGGGAAAAACTCTCCTTTCCTACTTCCTAAAGAAGAAATATATGCATACTCACGTCGATTAAAATCTTGGCAGGAACAACAATACCTGGTTCCTGTCATAAAAAAACGTCCTACTTTTGGCGTTGTTCGTGAAGGGGTAACAAGGATCGCATCAGGAGTTGCCTGAACAGAACCAGTTTTTCTTAATTTAAGGATGCCATTAAAGGGATCAACACTTACAAGAATGGCAGAAACATAACCATATCTTGTATTCGTATTTGGATTAAATGTTTGTTTTGTAATAGGTACGCCTTCAGATTCAATAATCCGATCTTCCAGGATGTATCCATTAATTGGATATTGCGGTGGTATAGGACCACGCCCAGGAACATATAAAGGAGGCGGCAGTGGATTTGATGTGCTCCAGTTGCCTGCAAGTGTGACGTACCAAAAATCTGGATCAGTATCGTTTACTGCAGAAATTTCTGCTTGGATTGTTCCATCATTTAAATTATCAAACCTTAAACTTCCAGCAGCAATTGCACCACCCCAGTGCATGCCAAGTTCTTTATTCTTTGTTGGAAATCCTTGAAATACACCAGCTACTGCTGGTGGGTTATTTCCAGTTTGAGGAATGAAAGGAGGGAGGGGAATATTATATCGAAAAGGCATTTCAAATGCTTTTCTTCCCCATTCCGCAGTTGCTAATTCATAGCCACGCCTCCAGCGATTCCATGCAGATTCCACATTGATCATGTAGATGGAATCTGGGATGCTTCCTCCAAATTCAGATTCGATCGCTTTTACACGACCGAACCCATCTGTTTCAAACTTTTTTTCATCGGCAAAGCTAAATCCGCTTTTGGGGCTAAAGCTACTACCGCTCCGCCGAGCCATAATCAGAAGAAGCCGCCCTGAGCCGTTACAACAACACCACCTTGAGCGGGAAGGCCGCCAGACCAAGTGTTAGCAGGGAACACACCAACATATAAACGATCACCTTTTTCCAGGTAAATACCTTTATTACGAAGAGGTGCGGTTTCACCTAAACCAGTGGTATTACCTGCTTGCACTACAGGAGTAGCAAGTTGAGGCATTACGTCAGAGCAGTCAACGTAAGCAGTGTTTGCTGGAATTGTTTTAGAGAATACTACTCGATAATCACCAGAGCCTGGCACAGGGTTTGTAGTGCCACGCGTGTGATAGAAGGCAAGAGTGACGGGATGCATATCAGCGTAATCGATTGCCTGGAAACTAAAACCAGTCGTTGTATTAACGGTATAGTCAATATCGCTGATGTCGCTAGTTAAGGCTGAAATATTGCCTGTGTAAGTATAATAACCAGCACCACTGGGCGCACTGCCACTGGCAGATAATTGAGCTGTGTCTTCAACTAAAACTTGAGTGCCAGATGTCAAAGTAACTTGTGTGCCCGACGTAGAAGAATTAAGAGTAAAGTCAGGAGTGGGATAAAAAGTATCTCGAACTAATTGAACAGAATCGACTACGCCACCATTGTTAGTGTCGTCAGTATTAGGCCCATCCATGTCAACAAGAAGGGCTGGTTGCTGACCACCTTGAACAAATAGTGTATTAGCGCTTTGACTACCTGCAACTTGAGTCGTTACCCTGGTGACATCAACAAGGGGACGATCAATTAATAAAGGTTGTTTGTTCGTGGCGGTACTAGCCATTATTTTTTACGCAAGTCTTTTGTTCATTATAGAGTAAAACTATCCACCAAACATGGCAGCCTTTTCATTCATATCTTTAATGCCAGGCATCTGCATAAAGCCTTGCACTAAAAGATCCGGATTACGAGCAAAGGCCATAAATTTTTGGAAAGCAGAACCCTGATCATCTGGTTTAAATTTCCAACGTTTTCCTTCGATGTATTTACCGGCCAGCATTGGATCTTTAATCGTGCTGGCACTAGATCGATACAAGTTTCCAGGTAAATAATCGGAGTCTAAGTAATCGCTATAGCTAGCCATAATCAATCAGGCGAGATTGCCTTATAGGGATCAAAAGCACCAGATGACATCCCAGGTATAAACATAGGATTTAAAACCTGACCTACCATGCCACGCATAATGCTCTCTTTCATTTGCTCCACAAGAGATTTAGCTTTTTCCTTTTTATCCTGATGCTGAGAGCCGCGATCAAAATAAACATTAAGAACGTTTCCACCACCACCTACTGTCTGTGGTTGTTCAGGAGATGGAGTTTCAATTGGAAGTGATTGATACGGAATTTCTGCATCACCAAGCACTGATTGAGCTACTTCGTAAAGATCTCCGCCTGATTTCATGCGAGGTGCTGCACTACTTACACTAGTGCCAAAGGAATCTTTAGCATCTAAGTTGCCACCTGGATTACCAACTAAAACAGTGGCATAAGCCTTCTCAATTCCCATTCCAGGTTTATAGCCGCGTTGTTGAAAATACTTTTCAACGTAAGGAAGTTGCTCTGCAATCGTCATGTCCTTACTAGGAAGCCCAACTTCTTGCCTAGCACCTGGACCAAATTGGATTAAGCCACGATAGTTGCCACCAGTTCCTCCCCAGACATTAGGCCTAAACCCTGATTCCATTTGAACCAGGCCGCCAAATTCATAAGGATGTAAGCCTAAATTTTTAGCTGTTTGCAAAAAAGCTGCACGATCAGCTGGAGATAATTTACCTACGTTTGCCATTAGAGCATCCCAAGTTGTTTCATAAAGGCTGCTTGTTTTTTCTCGTCAAGAATATTCTTGTCGAAAGCAAAACCTTCTTCACCTGAACGGTTAGCAACAAATGGATTCAAATTAAGTTGCATGTCGGTGATGCGTGCGCCCATTGAAGAAAGATCAGTGGTTGCACTGGTATTGAATCCAGGTGTTTGCGTTAAGTTAGCTGTGTCGTAAATACTATCTGCTAATGCAGGAGAAGCAGGTGTAGCTACAGAGGGATTAAGCATTTGATTCACAGCTTCTGCTGCCATATTCATTGCTTGAATACGTGCTTCCTCATCACGAGGCATTGGAGCGGGTTGACGCTGTAGACCTTCCATCAAAGGATTACGAGTAGTCCTGGAAGTTGGATCACCAAACTTTGCAGCGTGAATTGCCAGGCCTAACTGTTCTACTTTTTCGCGATCTTCAGGAAGACCAGACTTATTGGCTTGTTCCCGTGCTTTACGGTAAAGCTCAGTTTTCTGGAAGTAAGGATCAGCAGCTGCCTGTTGCTGGAGCCTAGAAGCCTCTGATTGGTATGCCCGCTCCTGTAGGGGTGTCAACGCAGGCAACTCGTCTCTGGCAGCCTGTAAGGGGGTTCCAGTGGTTAATCCTGGAACAGGTGCATCTATGTCCATACTGCGAACAGGGCCTTGTACTTGTTGCATGTAAAGGCGGCGTGCTTCCAAAGGATCTAATTTGAGCGTACCGCGTTCAAATTCACCTGTCATACTCCCTGCACCTCTACCGCGTTCATTGGCAAGATCTGCACCTGCAAGAACGCCAAATGTCGTGCCAGCAGGTCCAAACATTGAGCCCCATGCTCCACCTTGCACGGCGCCACGAATTTCACTCGGGACACCGCCAGGAATTAAACGATCTCCCAACATTAGTGCGCCTTCAGCTGCAAGTGCAGGAAGACCTCCTCTAACTAAATTACCAAAATTAAGTAGACTTTTAGGTGTAGGAACTGCACTAGTACCGCGAGGACCAACAATTGGATTGGCAGGATTAAAAGGGCGACCTACATTTACAGGACCAGCTGAAGGAGGGATTCTTGGTGCGGCGCTACCTACACTTCTTTTAGTTTGAACTGCTCCTGCTGTACCAGGAATAATGCCGCGTCCAAATAATTCTTGAAGAGTACTAAACTCCATATCACCTCCAGGTAAGATTTAGATAAAGACGTGTGCCGACGGCAACGTCAGCTGGACCAGGTAAAGCCTGGATAAATTCAGCACCAGACCGATCAAATCGATAACGTGCTTGAACGGGATCTTTATAGTTAGGAACGTAAAGAATTTGAGCTAAACGTCCTGTTTCGTATAAGTATATTTCATCCCATACTTTTAACGCTTCTTTGGCGTTGCTGGAAGAAATAGTACGATCGACATCGCCAGCGATGCTTTCAAAGCGAGTATTGGGATTGGAGGCAACTTCAGTCTTTTTTTCAGCGGTATCACAGCGTCCAATTTGAATAGATATTTTGTTGTAGAAGTATGAATCCGGTACGGTATTCATAGCTTCTTCTAGACGGGCGTAATCACCCGCAGGAACACTTACGGTGAAATAACCGAGGTGATACCTAATCCTGCTTTTGTCAAACTCGGAAAGTTGCACTTTATCCTCCCTATAGACCCATTATACGTGGGTCTATTTTTAAATAAATAACCCCTGTTTCCAGGGGTTTTATTTCAAACTCGGATTAGATCTGCTGCAATAACAGCTTCCCAATCAACGCGTTTAATAGCCTTCAGCTGTTCTAGGTTGTTAAATCTTTCACCACTTAACGACATCTGAAGATCTTTTATTTCCTTCGCAGTTTTTAATCCAATTCCTTTGATGTGATCTGCAATCATTTGTGCCGTAGCACCATTGATATTCAATCTTGTATCAGGTGGGAAGTGCCGAGGCTCTTCTTTCTTGGCTTTATCTTTTACTTGCAAAGCTTTAACTTTTTTGGTCGCTGCTTCGTCAGTAGCGATTTCAGTTTTGTAAACAGTAAAAACGCGACCGTCCTGATCTTCGACCATGAACCAGTCGCCGTTATCCCATTCGCTAATTATTTTGACTCGGGCGCCAGTCTTTTGATGCTGGTATAAAGTAGACATAAAGGACCAAGAATATTTTCCTGGTCCTAGTTTACATTAATCAGCTAACTGTGCGACCAGTTAAATAACCTTCGATGTCTTCGTAACCAGGTGCTTCATCAGGTTGGATGTAGCAAATTTCGGTCACGAGGTAACCAGTGCGTCCTGCAGCAGAATCGCCAGAGGAAATATAGAAACCACCAGCAGTAGCAACACCGTTGGCGCTAGCTTTAGAGAACACTTTGAAAGTGGTAGCAGCTGTCATTTCTTTATAGACAGCACCTGGGGTAACACCAGGAGCACCAGAGGCGGTAATAAGAGGTACAGTGCTATATGCAGCAGAACCGCCAGCAAAGTAGATTTCACCTGCTTGGCTACCAGCAGTAGTAGAAGCCAAGTTTGCTTGAATAACTCCTTCGCCAACACCACTTGCTGCGGTAGGCAGGGAACCATTAAGGCGACCAAAGGAGATCACGTTACCAGTGGCTGCATAAACACCAGAAGCAACGCGGCCATCACCCCAGCCAGAAGCAACCGAAATAGTGGCACGGTAGCCGTAAGCGGGGAGAGTAGAAGAACCAGAGACAACCATACCGGTAATATCGGTACGAGTGTCATCATTGCGGTAAGGAGAAGGCACAATCACAGATGCCTCAGCGACAGCACCAGCACCAGAAGTATTGGTGACAGCTACATAACCGCGCTGCTGGAAATAACGGTAACCAGGGGTGGCGAGCACGGAGGTAGGACCACCGTTAGAAGCGTTGTTAGTACCGTCATCATTGCTATCAATGTTGCGGTACCAACCGTTCAGAGGCTCTGCCCAGTTACCGGGGTAGATTTTCTTAGCGGACAAGTAAGACATTTATCTCTCCAGAAATAAGTTTATTTTTTATCTAAATCAGACCACACCGTCATCAGAGACGAAGCTGAATGCATTGGTCACGAAGTCCTTGTTCAGGATCTCGAAGCCAGCGTACAGTTGCCAGATGAGGATGATGAAACGGCTGAAGTCATCGTTGTTGTTAATAAGCACCTGAGCGTTAGGACCGCCGATGCCAACACCGATGGACTGAGGACCGAAGAAGAAGCCTTGAGCAATTTCCTGCGAACCGTAAGTAGAACCGTCGTCGAAGGAAGCAGTGATGTTCTTGGTGGGGAAGTTGGTGGACTCGTAGAACTTCACACCTTCGAACTGAACACCAGTCGGCATCACAGGCTCACCAGCCAGGAAGTAAGCCTGACCAGCCTGGGGGCCCATGTAGAAGCTGGTGTTGTTAGGCATCATGGGGTTGCCCATGTACATGCCTTGACCAGGAACACCTGCGTAACGAGCAATCTCACGGAAATCAGGATCACGACGCAGATGCATCATGAAGGTGGGATCGCAGATGCAGCGATACAGACCATCAGCAAAGGTAGGAACGTTGCGCTTACGCAGATCCTTGACGACATTCAGAAGGTCGGTACGAACAGAGAACTGCTGAACCTGTGCGGTGTACTCAGCACCGGTATAAGAGATGCGGCCAGAAGAATCCTTTTCCTTGCCAGCGGGGAAGTAGTAGCCACCCTGGGAAGAAGAAGCAGCACCTTGAGCTTCGGCTTTAGCGAGTTCGTCAATGAACACGCGATCGCGCCAACGGCGATAGTCATCGAGCAGGGTCAGAGAACCGATGCTCTGGTGGAACATATTCAGGTTGCCGGTGTCCAGCAGCAGGCGCTGAGCGGTAACCAGAGTTTCGCGAGCAATCTTGAAAGTGCTGGGCTGAGTGGGATCACCCGGGTCTGCAGGACCAGTGTATTCCTTAAGCACCACCAGGACTTTCTCCTTGGTGATGTTGCGGCTGTTGGCGGTACCAATGGTCTGGTCGGACACACGCTCACGAGCATCCTTAGTACCAGGGGAACCCCAGAACTTGTAGCGATCTAACTGAACGGTCTGACCGGGTTGACGAGTGAAGTCATGGACCACCACAGGCTCAGTTGCCATTTCGGCAATATAAGCAGGGTGGGGACGGTAAAGCTCTGCCCCAAGAATCTTGGGGAAATCATTATCAATAAACACTTTGGTTTATCCTCCAGTGTTGTCGAATTTCTTATTTGGTGAAAGATTTAGACATCATCAAAATGTCTTATCTGAATAAATTTTAGCAGCCGCTAACTTATTGTTAACGGCGAACTAAAATCACTCCATCACAAACAATTTGTTTGCAACGGTTTGAGGCTGAGCGGTGTTAAGAAGACGCCATGCCTCGGCAGGGTTGGAATCCATTTGGTTGCTAAAACTGCCCCAGAAGTCGCCGGGCTGTTGAGGTGCTTCGGCAGTCGGGGGAGCAGGCATTTGCATGCCAGGAGTCATACCCGGATAACCCGCTTCCATTTGTTGAGTGGGATAACCACGGGTCTCTAATTCGGTTTCAGATTCGTACACAGGATACGGACCTTCGGGACCGAAGAACTTCAGAGTGTAATCAGACAAAGTGTCAGGATTAGTCAGGATCTCGTTATAAGCGAGGTTTTCCTGACGCTCATTAACAGCAAAGTTGGCATAACCTTCAATCAGGCTACTTGCGCGGGTGCCCCACTCAACTGCGCTGTCGAGCATTCCTTCCAGGTTTAGAGCGTACTGATTCAGAATCGCGGGTGCTTCCACCCCGTACGCGTCGATTACCTGACGAGTTTCTGCGCTCAGGTTGTAATGATCGGCCACCTGACGGTCCAGTGCTGCCGCCTCCAATGAGGGATTCAGCGAAGTTTGGGAATAATTGGGCGATAATTCCTGGTTGGGCGACCAAGTCAGCCGATCCGATTGAGGCGTAGCTTGGGGAGCTGGCGCCTGTTGATAATTGGCCGGGGTAGGTGCTGCTTGAGTCGCTGACTGTTGAGCCGGGAACGGGGATTGGACTGGTGCGCTCAGGACCCCCACCACTTTGTTGAATGCCGACTCCCAGGGATTCGGAGCCTGAGGGGCCGCCGGTTGGGACTGGGGGGCGTATTGAGACGGGGCGGATTGGTAATTGGGGGCCGCCTGAGGTGCCTGTTGGTAACTCGTAGCCACCGGAGCTTGGGCCACCTGGGGTGCTGGAGCTTGGGGAGCCGGAGCTGCCACGTAGTTGCTCGGAGCGACCGCCTGAGGTGCTGGGCTCGTCTGTGGGATCGATTGGACGGTAGCGTCCTGCATAACTCATCTCCTTTTGTAAGGCTTCTAATGTTCGATACAGATATGGGGTTAAATCCAGTCTGGGATCCGCAGCCATTGGTAAATCAGGAGACTGCGGGTGAGGGGTCTGCATCATTCCCCCCACAAGGCGAGCGAACTGAGAATATGCACCCTGCAGTTCATTCACCATCCTGAATGGGAACCCAGATAACATCTCGGCTCGTTCCTCATCCGTCTTAGAGGGGAAGAGGTATTTCAGTGCCTCAATGCTATCAACACCTAATTCTTGCAGATTTCGAACAACAATTGAATTGTTCAAAATATCTTGAGTGGTGTCTTCGTAAACAGGTCCCAACCAACGCCACTGAATAGTGACATCTCCATCTGGAATCAAACCAAAAACTCCAGGTGGAATTTGCTGAGTCTCAACGCAAGCCATCATTAAACGTTTGACTTGCTCCTCATACATCTGCATTGCCTGGATATAAAGAGCTTGATCTTCTGATGAAGATGTTTCAGGAAGATCTAAAGGTTTTTCCAGGCCAGCTGCTGCTGCCAAAGAATCACGGAATAACCGTTCTTCCTGGAAAATAATCAGTTCTAAACAACGAGCAATGCCGTAGGTGTAAATTGCTTCAGCTTTCTTTTTAGAGGTAGCTGAAACACGACCAAATAATGATTTGTATTCAGTCGCAGTTACACCTGCAGAAATTGAGAGTTCATCAACACCACCAAGTGCGGTGCGGATTTCTTCTCGATATTGACGAGCAAAGGAGTTTTGATCGCCAGTGATTGCATCAGGAACAATATAACCTACTCGGTCATTTGGTTCCAGGTTTGCAATAACACGGGGTACACGAATCTGTCCGTCTACTCCACGACTAACAGGATCTGCTTTAAACATGGATGCACTCATGCCAGTGCCCATGCCACGGAAACCTGAATTTGCTGCAATAGATGGCCGTTGGACTACGGCATCATCCCCTGATTCCATCAGATCCGTTTTTGGTCTGGAAGAAAGAAGCGTAGGATTACCAAAGAAAGTAACGTTCTTACGCATCGTGCGAATCATATCGTCATGCGTGACAATGTGATTAGCAAGAGCATCAAATTCACCAGAACCTTCGTGAGAAAAGCCCTTGGGATTATTGAAGATCTCTACGCAAGGAATAAAGCCAAGGCTATTTTCAAACGTCTGTGTCTTACCAGTGATGGCTTGATACTGTGTATCAAAAGAAATTTCACCTTCTGAATGAGTCTCTTCAATTGTTTTACGTTTAATTGATAGTCGAATATAACGCTTGGAGTTATTGCCACCTCCTAAATAATTAGCGCCTTCGGGGCCAGGGGCAGACATATCCAGATCTTGCTGGAATCCCATGCCCTTGCGAACCTTATAGCTGTAGATGATTACAACTTCATCCAGCTCGCCATCAATGTTGTAATAGGTGCGATATTCGTGGCGACGAAAGTAATAAAGCCGATAGTTATTTTTGGTAGGACGTACATAAAAAAGACCTTGCCCATCACACAAAAAGTAATCCCAAATACTATCTAGCCTGGTACCAAGCTCATTATATTTGACAACACGATCAATAAAATCTTTGCGTTGTGCGCCAAAGTTATCTTGTGCTGGAAAGAATTCAACACCTTGTCGGATGCCAAACAAACGCATCTGAGCTAAATGACTAGCCACAATGCCAGTGTCAATCTGCTGGCCTCCATCACGATTCAAATACGAATCAACGATTTCTTTTAACCGACCTACAGCACTTCCAGCAGCCATTAACCCTTACTTCCCTTATCTTTATGCATTTTAGCAGCTCTTGCCGCTTTACCTGCTTTTTTTGCAGCTTCCGTATTTGGTACAAATTGTTTTCCTTTACGGCTACCAGCTCGTTTCTTTGCATCAGTATCTTCTCTTTCTTGTTTAGAGAGAGACGCCCATGCTTTCTTTGGAAGGTAACGCTTGGTTGTACCGTCTTTTTGAATTGCTTTATCGGCCATTTTTTTGTTTTTTAGCAGCTTTTGCTGCTTTCTCATATTGATCTTTGGTTTGCCAATCTTCCTTGCCCCATTTCTTCAGCGACTTTTGGCTCTTGCCTTCACCGCCTTTGTACCCGCCACCAGCTTTCTTGTACTCGGAAGCAACGAGCTGTGCTTTACGCGCAGACCACTGACCAGGCTTTCCACCTTTAGAGCCAGCCATTACGCGTTTTTTAATACGTTCACGTAAGTCTGGCTTTGTATATTTGGAATTATCCTGAGCCATTAGGAAACAAATTTATTCACAAAACCTTCTGGTGCCTGTCCCATTTGAGGGCCGCCATACATACTGGCATTTAATTGATTTGCGTCTAACAGCACACCTAAATTACCTGGGGCGCCAGGGACAGAAGCTTGTCCTTTTTGTTGATTTAAACGATCCCTTAAATTTTGGAGGCGTTTACCTTCATTAGTGTTTTGCAGCCAATTTTGAAATTGTTGCTCTTGCGCAGGCGTAAAAGGAATGCTGCCGCCAATAGGTTTCATTGCCATTCCTCCCATATTGCCAACAGCACCAGCAACATTACTGCTACCAGGAGTGGGGGGAATAAATGTAGGAAATTGACGTTGGCGAGTTTCTTCTACAATGTCACGACCATTTTGATTATTACCCATTGGGTAAGAACCATTTGCAGGAGGAGGCGTAGATCCACCACCAAAAGGACGACCGCCAGGGGCCATGGGGAATGCTCTGGGGTCAGTAGCAGGAATAATTGGAGGAGGAAATCCACCGGCTAAGTTGCCAGGAGCACCAGGGACACTATTTTGATTACCGTAACGCATTTCTTATCTCTAACCTGGGACTATTCTAATCTTCGTTAACTTCGTATCCTGCAGAATCATTCAATTTATTCAAAACAATTCCGTTTCCTTTTAAGTTCCATTCAAGAATATCTCCCTCTTGCCAGTTCAATTCTTCGCAAACTTCATCAGGTAACGGAATAATAACGTCACCATTGTTGGCCTCTTCGACCTCAATAATGTAACTCATTTTGACAATAACTTTTCAATAAGCTTATCAAGCTTATTATTGATTTGTCGAAAGTTTTCTTGCATCTCTTGGATCTCTCTAATGAAATCCGCTTTCAGTACGTATTCGACAGGCATTCGACTTAGTTGTATTTCGAGATCGTCAATCCTTTCATCTTGTTCATTTAAACGTTCCGATAAAAATCGAACACGATCAATTGAACGCTCTAGTAATTTGTTGGCAACCCAGGATCCGCCAGAAACAGCAGAAATTACTGCGGTTAAGCCAATGGCTATATATTCTGGCCCCATGGCTTGAACTAGTTAATAATCTAATTGTAAACGACCTTTTTTCATTAAACCATTTACTAACCAAACTAAAGCATCCACACAATCGTCATGGCTACTAACACCGAAGTTCGTGAGTTCTTCATAGAGTGCTGCAAAGTTTCTGAAACGATTAAAGATAATTTTTCTGTCCTCAAACATTCCCATGATTCCACGGAATCTAGCCAGTTTATCGGCGCGGAAACCTTTTACTGCATGCCAGTTGAGATTGTAGAGACTTTCGTTTTGGAGGCAGATACGTTTGAAGTCGGCTTCAAGGGAAGCCTGGTATTGAACCGCCTCACTCCAGATATCACAAGTTGAATAGGTCGGATAATAATTTCCGTTTTCGTCTTGTCCTAATACGGACCAGTCATTTAATAATTCTTTTAGGGCATCTAGTTTTTCTAGGTTCCCCATGACACGTATGCGGCGATAGTCAATGATGTGAATAGTATCTCCAATACGACCACCAAGAACCATAACGGTGTAATCATTTTTTTCTTTAGTGCCAGCAGAAAGATCAACCCCTATACCTAGCGTATC